>BNJT01001381.1_pt1 | contig 204002 bp, 307 predicted proteins | sample 8540491 | NCBI WGS metagenome assembly BNJT01 (sample SAMD00202455, study PRJDB9452) | human saliva metagenome | host: Homo sapiens | reverse complement strand
GATTATCGAAATATAAATATGTTAAATTAGATTTAAAGAATATTTTAGAAAAGGAAAAAAATGATATGAAAAAAACGAATATTTTTAAAAGAAATTGAAAAAAATCTATAAAGGAAATAAAAAGTTGATATAAAAAGATTAGAAGAATTTAAAAAAATACTTGGGAAAAAAAGGTTCTAATAAAGATATACATTTAGAACTATCTTTTTGTATATTAACACCTCAATCTAAAGCATTGAATGCTTGGCAAGCTATAACAAACCTTAAGAAAGACGATTTAATTTTTAAAGGGACTGCAGAAGAACTTGTAGAATATTTAAATATAGTGAGATTTAAAAAAATAATAAGGCTAAGTATCTAGTAGAGTTAAGAGAACAAATGACAAAAAAAGGTAAGATAATAACTAAAGATTTCTTTTAATTCACTTCCAACTGTATATGAAAAAAAGAGATTGGATAGTAAAAAAATATTAAAGGAATGTCATATAAAGGAAGCAGGACATTTTTTTAAGAAATGTAGGTTTTTGGTGCAGATGTTGCTATACTTGATAGACATATACTAAAAAAATTTAGTTAAATTAGAGGTTATAGATGAGTTACCAAAAGACTTTAAGTCCTAAACTATATTTAGAAATAGAAGAAAAAAATGAGAAAAATACTGTGAATTTGTAAAGATTCCTATGGATGAGATGGATCTATTACTTTGGTATAAAGAAGCAGGAGTAATATTTAAATGACATTTGGTGAAGAAATTGAAAATGAAATAAAAGAATTTATAAATAGAAACAGAAAATATCTATTATTTTCCAGATAGTAATTATGGAGTAGAATATTTAAATAATAACTTTAGGTTTTTAGGAACAAAAAAATAGATTTATCAAAAGAGAAAGAATTATGTAAGTTATGATTTTAAGAAAAAAATAATTTTTTTAGATATGATGAAATTTTTTTGAATTTAAAGATATAAAAAGAAAAAAACATATTGGAAAGCAATGAAATTCATTATGTTGGAGATGGAATAACAAACAGTGAATTAGTATTTTTCTGGAAAAAGAATTTTTTTAAACTTTTTAGAAATTTCTTTTTGTAAATGTACCAGAACATCATTATTTTTTTTGATATGGAGAAAAAAATGGTGTTTACTTATAGCAACAGAAGGTTGGATAGCTTATGGAGAAAAAAATCTATAGAAAGATAATTATAAAATGGAGATATAAATATGGAAAAATTTTTTTATTGGCACTCAATGTAGTATTACCAATATTTTTTTAACCATGGCATTGGGTTTTTACTTAAAAAAAGACTAAAAAAATGGTAGATGAAAGCAGTTTAAATACTATGAATAAATTAGTATTTAGAGTGTTTATGAGTACCTTACTATTTTTTTAAATGTCTATAATATTGGAGATTTATCTAAACTTTCCATAGATAATTTAAAAATTACTAGGCTATGCTTTTATAATCATTTTTTTGTTATAGTCTTTTTTTAGCTTGGTTAATCTATATGCCAAAAAGTAAAAGAGAAGAAAAAAATTATCTGTTTTTGATTCAAGGAGTATATAGAGGAAACTTTGTTTTTATTTGGTTTAGCTATTGTAGATAGTATCTATGGGAAAGGAAGGTTTAGCAACTGTTTCACTTTTTAACTATTGTTGTTATTCCAACTTTCAATGTCTTAGCAGTTATAATATTAGAATATTATTCAGGTAGAGAGATAAGTAAATTAAAAGCTAGTAAAAACAAGTATTTAAAAATCCTTTAATAATTGCAACTTTATTAGGAATAATATTTATTCTTTCTAAGAATAAATATTCCAAAACCAATATAAAAACATTATCAGATATTTCTAAAATTTCAACTCCTCTTGCCTTTTATAGTCTTAGGAGCTGAGTTACAGTTTGGAAACATGTTAAAAGAATATAAAATATCTAATCTCAGTAAATCTATTAAGGCTTATAGTAAATCCATTAATCACTATAGGAATTGGTAAATTAATAGGTTTTTCAAGGAATAGAATTAGTTGCATTGCTCTCAATGAGTGCCTGTCCTACAGCTGTAGCATCTTACACTATGGCAAAAGAAATGAAAGGCTGATGGAGATTTAGCAGGTGAAATTGTTGCAACAACAAGTATATTTTCAATACTCACTATTTTCTGTTGGGTATTGATATTGAAAAAAATATGGCATGGATATAAAAATAATAACAACTCTTTTTAAGGGGGTACAATAGTGGAAGAAATGAATATAAAGAAAAAAGAGTCATGATGTATTTCATAGAAGCAACTCAAGAATTAATATTAGATGAAGGCTTAGAAAAAGTTGTCTATTAAAAAAAGATAGCAGAAAAAAAGCAGGATATAATAGTGCTACAATCTATAATTATTTTGAAAAATTTAGAAGTCTTAATATTGTATGCATCTATAAATTATTTAAAAAGACTATTTAAATGATTTAAAAAAATGAAAATAACAACAGATATGAAAGCGATAGAAGTCTATGAAACAGTTTATAGGATTTTTCACAAAACATTCTTTTTGAACAAACCTGAAATATTTCCATACTCTATTTTTTTGGAAAAATATAGCTATAAGCTTGAAAAATATTATAAAAAAATACTATGAAATCTTTCCTGATGAAATTGAAGGGACACATAGACTTAACAAAGGCTATGTTGATCCAAGGAAACATATATGATAGAGATTTGCCTATTATAAATAAAAATGGTTAAAAGAAGGAAGTATAAAAGAAGAGGAAGCAAAGTTTATAATGGAAACTATAATAAGAGTTCATCAAAGTTATTTAAGTGATTTACTATAAAAAAATGATGACTCATTAATAGAAAGAAATATACAGAAGGTTTCTTTAAAATTTTTTTAAATTTTTTTATTAAAAAAAGGGGGATACATGGCAACAATAATTAGATTAGAAAAAAGATGGGTACATGAAAGATGCTTTTTGTTGGCTATAGTTATACAACTGCTTTCTTTAATGCTTTTTGTACCAGCAGCAAGACAAGATTTAAAAAGTTTTCTTATTTTATGGAGGAATTTATCTTTTTAAAATTCTTTTTATATCAAATTTTTATAAAAATATATGTACAAAGAAATTTTGTGAAATATAAATATAGAGTTTAATTATCATTTATAGGATTAATGATATCTTGGGTTATAGCATTTTTCTATAATAAATACTATACTCAAAAAAATGTTAGCGGAAGGGCTGGAAACCATTAAAAGATGATGAATATTCTAATACTTTATTAGAAAAAAATATAATTATTTTAGAATATACAGATAATGATTTAATAAGTGATGAGAGAAACTAAAGAAATTTTTAGATGAAGTAAAAAAACAGAGAAAAAAGAAAGCGTTTAATGTTTGTAGTAGCTGCTATTATTCAAATACTTCTATATTGTTATAAAAAAATTAATTGAAAGGATTGCCTATGTCAGTAAGAATTAAAACTTAGAAAAAGATGGAAAAAAACAAGAAAGTGGGATTTATAGGGATTTAGTTGGACATTTATTATTTTTTTGGGGTTTTTTTGGGTTCCATTTATTTAGAGGAAGAAAAGAAAAGATTTTTGGATTATTCTTTTTTTATTTTTTTCTTGTAAAAAAATAGGTCTTTATTATTCTATAGAGTTTAATAGTTCAGTTTAGACTCAAGAAAGCTATAGAAAATGTATGGATTTTTATAAACCTTCATATATTTTCATTGATACCAACATTAATTTTTTTGTAATTATTCAAGTGAATTGAGATTTGGTTATCATATTACTATAATAGACATTGTACTAATAGTCTATTAGCAAATGGATATTATCCAGATAGAAAATGATGATGTATTCAATAGCTCTTTTTGAAAAGAGTTTACTTATATTCCATATACAAAAGAAGAGTTAGAAGATAAATCTATAAGAGAAGAATATAAAGAAATATTTCAGATTTTGCAAGAAAAGAAGAAAGAGATAAAGTTCAAAAACTATTCTTTTATAATTTGGTTTATAATTGTTGTAATACTAATGATAATAGGGTTGTACAGATTTGAGATTTTCAGTGATTTTTGAAGTGAAATATAAAGGGGCTATATGCCCCTTATCTTATTATATTAGCATAGATATGAAGTGAAAAAAATTGTTTTCATATCTAAAGTAAGTTTTTCCTGCATCTCTAATATCTATCCATCTTGTGTATAGATTTTTCAGTTTCATCTAAGTCAAGTTCTAAAGGAACAATATCATCAGATTTTTAATTTTTATGATATAAATAAAAAAATCTTTTTCAGTTGTATAACCTGGAGAAACTAAAAAAATCCAGTGTTACTATCATAGATAATGTCATAATCTTCTCTTCTATAACCTGTTTCTTCTCTAACTTCTCTTTCAAGAGCATGAATAGGCTCTTCACCCTCATCAATAAGTCCAGCAGGAACTTCATATATATAGTTATGAACCCCAGGTCTATACTGATTTACAAATAAAACCTTATCTCCAGCATGATTTACTATTAAAGCAGCAATTGCATTCTGTTTTTTTCTAAATATTCTAAATTGTTATTGTTTAATGGATCACTATCAACTCCAACTTTTTAAAAAAAATTTTAAATTAGGAATATCTAATAATTTCATTTATCTTTCACCTTCTTCTTCCTTCATTTTATTTTTTTATATTTTTTTTGTACAGCTTTTAAGAAATTCATATGTTTCTTTTGAATATTCATTTTTTTCTTTGATTGTTATTATCAGTTATCATATTGAAATATAGGAAGTAAAAAATCCTGCAACAATACCTGCTGAGAAACCATTATTATAAAGATTAAGTCCACCATGAACCAAACCAACATTTTGTACAACTGCTAAGTGTAACCAACCAGCAATTATACCTGCAACAGGTCCGAATACACCTGATATAGGAGCAAGAGCTGTTCCAAATAGCCCCTGAGATAGCTACCGTAAACATACTTCCCTTACTTCCAAAAACTTGCAAGAAGTACTCCTATAAATATAGGTATGGTATTAAAAATAGTTTTTCCATTTGCTGAAAATCCAACAACAGTAAATAGTCCTGCTAGTATAGGGCCATTAAAAGTTTGTCCTGTAAAAGTAACAAAAGCAACACTGATAAGTCCCATCATACCCATATTAATATAAGTTAAACCATAGCCATATTTTTTTGAGTGAAAATCAGATTTATATCCATCATCTCTCATTAGTTTAAAAATATCCTGAGAAAGAATTATTATTTATATAGAAACCTACAATTATAAAAGGCAACAAACACAGAAGAACATATAATTTTTCAATGCCATATCATACTCAGAAGATACAAGAAATTGTGGGTTGATTTCAAAATGATATAACTTTAAAAACAGCCATTATAACTGAGCCCCAATATTCCAGCTGTAAAACCTAAGTTATATAAATCATAACCTTCATGGAAAATCGTAAAGGCTCTTTGCTAAAGGGTACAACAATAAATCCAATTAAAACACCCAATCAAAATTGCATTAATATAAGATGTTTCATAAGCAACTTCACCATAGAAAAGCCACACTACTAATAAAAAGGAGCTAGAGCACTTGAAAATGCAATAGAGATAAGATGTTCTGAGAAATCAGTTGAAGTGTATACACTGTAGAGAATACCACCTAGATAAAAAAAGGTAATATATTTAAAATATTTTTTTCCAAAAAAATGAAAAAAACCAAAAACTGTAAAGAACATTGCTATAACTACTCCAGTTATTTTTTTATCTTAAATAATCTCACTAGAAAATAGTTAAAAGATAAAATTAAGAGTGCATTTAAAAAAAGGCTGCTCCTATACCACCAACTTTAATGAAAATCAGTTACTAAAAATAGCTGGAGAAGTAATAATTCTAAATAAACCTAAGAATATATTCTCACTTTCATTAATTATATATGTTAAAAAAACAAACTAAAAATTATCATGAAAAAGAGTAAGTGCTAAAAATTTCAATTTGTCTAATTCTCTGTTTTATATTATCCATCATTCACCCCTTCTAAATTATTTTTCATAAATCATTTACATAAATTATATAATATTTTATTATCTACCGCAATAATAATTTTATAAAAAAAGAATTAATTTATCAGATGAATTGGTACTTATAATGAATAAAAAAAGGAGCTGTTGCAAATTCACAAAAAAAGTAAAAAAATAGTTCGTTACTGAGTAAATTTCTTAACGATAAAAAAATCAAGAATCTGCATCATAAGAAGCTCTAAGCAATAAATTGCTAAGTGCTTCTAAGAAATCAGGAAAAACTCACTTCGTTCAAACACTCCTGAATTTGCTCGGCTCATTCTATTTGATTTTTTTATCTAAAAATTTCCATTCGTAACTCACTTATTTTTTTTACTTTAGATTGAAATTTTAATTTTGCAACAGCCCCTTTGAAAAATTTTTAATTATAATGCAGCGTTAACTATTCCCATTATTCTTTCTTTTTTTCTTTTTCAGCAGTAGCTTTTTATATCGTAGATTTCTTTTGTTATTTTTTTCTACATATTCAGCATCTTTTTATTGAAGATAGGTTAACTTTAACATTTAAGATTCCACCTTCAAGTCCTACCATTAATAACATAGTTCCTACACCGATATCAGTTATTGCATTTTGGTTTCCATTTGCTAAGATTTCTCCTAGTAAAGAGATTGCTTTTTCCTGATAAAAACAACTATATCATAAGGAGTTTGAATAGCATATTTTAAAGATTTTTGAATTTCAGCACTTCTAGCAGCTTTTTTTCTTCATCAGTTTCTTTTAGGTAATTTGTATGCAGCCATAACTGTGTTATATGCTTCAGAGTCTCTATCAATTAAATCATTTAATTCGTTTTTTTAATTTTTTTAATAATTCATCAAAGTTTGCAACGAATTTAGCTTTTAACATCATCAGCTAGAGCTTCATAGTTTTTTTCTTTCCAAAGCTTAAATGAGCAACCATTCTTGCTAAACTTGCTCCTAAAGATGATGCAAGAGCAGAAACTGATCCTCCACCAGGTGCAGGTGAGTTTGAGTCAACAACATCCAAAAAAATTTTCAATACATCTAATTCTACTAATTTCATTTTATTCCTCCTAAAATTTTAAATTACTCACTAATTAAATCTCTAACTTCCATAAGAGCAAAACCTAAAAAGATTTTCTCCATTCCAAGTTAAAGGGATTTTTCAATATTTTCTTGATCAGCTGAAAGTCCAATCCCCCAAATTTTATCATAAGGACTAGCTTCAACTAAAACTTTAGTACCTGTATTTAAAAGAAAAGTTTTTAATTTTTTTCATTTTGTGAAAAATTTAGCAATATTTCCTTTTAAAACTATTTGATACTTTATTTTTCATTCCATTTTGAATCAGAGAAATTTTTTTAATTTTTCTTCCTAATTCTTTATATTCTTTTTGGATGTTTTTGAATTCATAATCTTTATGGAAAAATTTCATTATCACCAAATAATAATGCTTTTTGAGCCATCATATATTGTTCAGCAGTATGATATGTGATTTCATCTACAACAAATTTACAATTATACCACTGACTGAAACAAGCTTTTTGTTATCTCATCTCCATTTTGAGTATGTCCCCAAAAAGAATAAAAAAATTTTTAATTTTTTTCTTTGAATTAAAAATCTTTTTATTAAATTTTCTAAATTATATTTCATAATATCCTCTATCTTTTATATTTCTTTTTATCTTTTGAAAACTAATTTTTCCGTTTTTTTGTAAACACTGTCAGTATGATTTATTCCAAAGTGATATAAGAAGTAAGCCATACTTGGAGCATCAAAAAAACAGTTATATCAGCTTTTTTTACCAACTTCAATAGAACCTATTGTATCTTGTTTATCCACAGCTTTTTGCAGCATTTATAGTAACTGCTTTGAAAAAACTTCTTTAGGAGTCATTTTTTTAAATGAGCTGCTCCAATTTGCATAACAAATTGTAAGTTTTCAGATGGACAAGAACCAGGGTTATAGTCAGTAGATAAAAGCTATTTGTATTCCAGCTTCTATCATTTTTTTCTTGCTGGAGCATAGTGTTCCATTAAGTTAAATGAAGTTGCAGGAAGTAAATCAGCTATTACATTACTATTAGCAAGAGCATTTTATTCCTGAGTCAGTTATTTTCATTAAGTGTTCAGCAGAAGTTGCTCCTAATTCAGCAGCAAGTTCAACTCCACCAAGTGAAACGATTTCATCAGCATGTATTTTTAATTTATATCCTAATTCTTTTTGCAGCTGTTAGGATTCTTCTACTTTCATCAACAGAGAAAAACTTTATCTTCACAGAAGATATCACAGAATTCTGCTAAAGTTTCTTTCTTTAACAATAGGTAACATTCTTATAACTTCTTGAACATATCCTTCTTTGTTATCTTTTGTATTCAGGTGGTGTAGCATGAGCTGCCATAAATGTAGAAACTAAAGTAACAGGTTGTAAGTAACCCTAAAAATTTTTAGTAACTTCTAATTGCTTTTAACTCATCTTCTAAATTTAAACCATATCCACTTTTAGCTTCAACAGTTGTAACACCAAGTTCTAACATATGTCTTAAACTTTTTAAAGTTTTTTCTATAAGTTCTTGTTCGCTTGCATTTCTTGTAGATTTTAAACTACTTAAAATTCCTCCACCTTTTTCTAATATTTCAAGATAAGGTACTCCAGCAATTTTCATAGCGAATTCATTTTCTCTTGAACCACCATGAACTAAGTGAGTATGAGAATCTATAAGTCCAGGTGTAACTAATTTACCACTTAAATCTACCATTTCTGTTGCAGGTGAAAGATATTCTTTTGGAACTTCTCCACTACCAACAGCAACTATTTTATCTTTTTCTATTACTATATATCCATTATTTTCTATTACTTCAATATTGTCCATTTTTTTACTGTTATCAAGTTCTCTTGATGTAACTAATTGTCCAATATTATATAAAAACTAAATCAGCTTGCATAATCCCTCCCTTTATAGTTTATTAAGATAAAGGCTGTTGCAAATTATTTCTGTAACAGCCTTTTTTTGTTTTTATCTACTTATTAGATGTTAGCTTCTAAAAACTTTTTAACGTCGAAATCAGTTAAACCTAAGTATTTAACCATTAATTCAACAACTTTTTCCATAGACATAGCATCTACATCATCTTTTATTCCATCACATGCTAAGTAATATTTTTAAAGAGTCAGTTAATGATGCGAATGGAGTTGCTCCTATGATTTCACAACCAGTAACTTTTACTCCCCATCTCTTAGCTTCCATTTTTACAGTTTCCATGATTCTGTAAATAGGGTTTTTAGTGTAGTCTTTGATGTTCATTGTTACTTGAACAAAATCCTTTATCTAAAAATTTCAGCTGGTCCAGCTTGGATGAAATCTAAATCCTCCACTTGAGAATCTGATAGCTTTTAGCTATTTCTTTTAGTACATCCATATCTGTTGTAGCTAAGTTGATGTTGAAAGCTATTAAAGGCATTCTACAACCAATAGCTGTAACTCCTGCAGTAGGGTGAGGAGCTCTTTCTCCGAAAATCTGGAGCCCATTCAGGTTGTTTTTAATTTTTTTCTGCCATTCCTTCATATTCACCTTTTTCTGATATCAGGTAGAGATACTCTGTTTGGAGCAGTTGCTGTACTTTCATATAAGAAAACAGGTAATTGGAATTGTTCCCAAACTGCTTTTAGCCACTTCTCTTTGAAATTTCATTACATTCTTCAGTAGTCATTTCTTGAATTGGTAAGAAAGGTACAACGTCTGTTGCTCCCATTCTCTTTGTGTTCACCTTTATGAACATTCATATCTATTTCCTTAGTTGCAATTCCTATTGATTCAATAACAGCTTTTTTTAACTTCTTCTGGATCTCCTAATACTGTAACAACTGTTCTGTTGTAATTTGCATCTGGTTCAACACCTAGAAGTTTAACTTTAGGATTATTTTTTTATATGGTGCTACGATTCTTTCAATCTTTTGCTAAATCCTTACCTTCACTATAATTTGGAATACATTCTACTATTTTTTTGCCATTTTTTTCCTCCTTAGAAATCTTATATAATTTTTTTAATTTTTTTAAAGTCATTTTAAAAAAATAACCTTTTACTTATTATAATGATATAACAAACTTTAAATAAAAATCAAGTAGATATTTAAAATTTTCTAATAAAAAAATTTTTAAAATAAAAACTATCATTTCTTATTGCCTATGATCTACAAGTATTTTTTTTATTATCATACTTTATTGACTTCAAAAAACAGAATTTAAAAAGTAAATTTGTATAAGGGATGTTTTGCTTTTAGTTTTTAAATCAATAGAATTTAATTCTTCTACTATTTCTCCCATATACATGACAACGATTTTTCTGGCTAATATTCTGAACGACAGCTAAATCATGTCCAATAAAAAAAGATATGATAGAGCTAAATCTTTTTGTAATTTTTTTAAAAAGTTCTAAAATTTGTTTTTTTGAACTGAAACATCTAATGCACTAGTGATTTCATCACAAACTATTAATTTAGGTTTAATTATTATTGCTCTAGCTATTGTAATTCTTTGAAGTTGCCCTCCAGAAAATTCATGTGGATATTTTTTTCAAGAGCAGTTTCATCTAAACCAACATCTACTAAAGATTTAATTATGAGAGGGATACTCTTTTTTTAGATAATTTAAAAATAGTTTCTAAGAGGCTCCCACATATAGTCAATAATTTTCATACGTGGATTAAAAAGATGAAAGAGGACTTTGAAAAAAATCATTTGAATATCCTTTGTTTTAGAAATACCATCTATTTCTTTGTCATCAAAGATAATTTTTACCTGATGTTTTCTTTTCTATTCCAACTATTATTCTAGCTAAAGTAGATTTTTCCACAACCAGACTCTCCAACAATTCCTATACATTCACCTTTTTTTAATCTAATATTTATATTTTTTTAAGAGCTTTTTAATTCTTTATTTTTTTATCAACTGTAAATGATTTTGAAATGTTTTCTATAATTAATAAATCTTCACTCATAAGCTCTCCTTAGTTTCTCTATTTTTAAATTTATAACAGCATTTAACAATGATTTTGTATACTCTTTTTGAGGATTATTAATAATCTGTTCCTTTATTTCCAAATTCTATGAGTTCCCCATCTTTCATAACAGCAATTTTATCAGATATATATGAAGCTACTCCCATGTTGTGAGTAACTAAAAATAATAGCTGTATTAAAATTTTCTCTTATTTTTTTAATTCTTGAATAACCTGTGCTTGAACAGTAACATCAAGAGCACTAGTTGGTTCGTCAGCCAATAATAATCTTGGACTTTGAGCCATTGACATAGCAATTGCAACCCTTTGTTTCATTCCCCCTGAAAGCTCAAAAGGATAGGATTTTAAAATTCTATCTACATCAGTTAAGCTGAGCTTTAATAAATATTCTTTTTGCTAGGTCAATAGCTTCCTTTTTAGATATATTATTATGTTCTAAAAATATACTCAATAAACTGTTTTTTTCAATAGTTTTTATTGGATCCATAGTTGAATTAGGATCTTGAAATATCATTCCTATATCTTTTCCTCTAAGTTTATTAAGTTCTTTTTATTTAAAGTAAGAATATCTTTCTCTAAAAAGATATTCCCACTTTCTATTTTCTCCCCCTGTTGGAAGCAGTTTGAGTATTGCTCTTATCAGAGTACTCTTTCCCACTTCCACTTTCACCAACTATTGAAATAATTTGATTATCTTCCAATGTTAGACTAACATTTTTTTACAGCCTTTTATAGAGTTTTTATAATTGATATTCAAATTTTTTTAATTTCTAATAGAGGTTTCATAAAATCACTTTCCTATTTTTGTTATTTTTTTGTATCTGCTGTCAAGAAATAATAATCTATTGGGAAATTATGCATATTTTTCCACTTTATTATTTGAAACATTTACGTTAGCTTGACTCACTATATATGTTCCATAAGCTTCATCTATTATTAGTTGACTAGCTTCTTTTTGTTATTTTTTTGACGTTCTTTTTACGTCAAATGTAGTAGCAAGTTTATTAATTAAAGTTATCTAATTCTTTGTTACTATATTTACCATAGTTTCCACTTCCATCAGTCTTGAAAAGCATTATCTAGGAACCATTGAGAATCTCCAGTTGAAACTGTTTGCCAGTTTTGGAATAAAAGATCAAATTCTAAATTCTTTTTAATATCTTCAAGATTTTCAGCAATTTTAATATTAGCTTTTTATTCCAGCTGTTTTTAGTTGAGATTCTAAAAGTTCAGCTACAGTTGAGTTTGCTCTAGTATTTCCACCAGCAGTTCCATAGATATTTAGTTCAAGATTTTTTTCCATCTTTATCAACATAACCATCATTATCTGTATCTTTATATCCAGCTTCTGCTAAAAGAGTTTTAGCTTTTTCTAAATCAAAAGTTTGTTTATTAAGTTCATCATAACCATAAGGTGCACTAGCTGGGAAAGGGGCTCTTGCTGCTACTGCTCCTCCACCAACAACTTTTGCAATAGTGTCATAATCTACTGCTGAGTTAACAGCTAAACGAAGATTTTTATCACTTAGAACAGATTTTACTGTATTCATTGTCAAAAATTCAATACGAGTTCCAGTTGTAGTCTTAACAATGTAGTCTTTATTATCAGTAAATAAAGCTATATCTCCAGCTCTTATACCTTGAGCCATATCAACATCACCTGATTGTAATGCAAGAGCTCTTGTATTATCATCTTCTATATTAAATACAGTTATACTATCAAGTGCAGGTTTTCCTCCCCAATAGTTTTCATAAGCAACAACTTCAAATGAAGTAGCAGGTTTAAATGAAGTTACCATATATGGTCCTGTACAAACTGGTGTTTCTTTAAATTTAGAAGTATCAACACTAGTGTCAACAATTATAAACATAGGATCAGATATGTTTTGCTAAAAAAATGCACCATAAGGTTCTTTTTGTTTTTTTATAACAACATATTCTCCATCAACATCTATACTAGCTAACTTTAATGCAGATTCTCCTCTTTCATTCATTTTTACTGTTCTTTCTATAGAAGCTTTAACTGCTTCTGGAGTTAGAGGATTTCCATTTTGGAAAGTTACTCCTTGACGAATATGAAATTTCCAAGTTGTTTCATCAACGTTTTCCCAAGAATCAGCTAATTGACCAACTAATTGTAAATTTTCATCAACAGTTACTAAAGTTTCTCCAACAGCAGCTCTTGTTAATGTCCAACCGTCCCAGTCTAATGCTGGATCCAATGTTTCTCCAAACCAGTAAAGAGCGATATTCATATGTCCCTCCAGTAGCTTGAGCCTCTGTTGATACTGCTTCTTTTTCCTTTTTTTCAGTCCCACAAGCTGTTAAGACTCCAATTGAAATAAGAGCTAAAAAGATTCCTAATAATACTTTTTTTCTTCACAATTACCTCCTGTACATAAATAAAAAAATATAAAAATTACTTTTTTTAGGATCAAGTATATCTCTTAAACTGTCCCCAAGTAAATTAAAAACAACCACACAAATAAATATAGCTAAACCTGGAAAAAATAATATCCAGGGTGCTGTTTGAATAAATTTTTTACCTTCACTTAACATAAGTCCCCATTCTGCTGTTGGAGGTTGAACTCCAATTCCTAAAAGAGATAGACTTGACAATGTCAAAAGATTATTTGCAATATCTTGTGTTGTCAAAACAATTAAATAAGGTAATACATTGGGTGCCAAATACTTATACATAATTCTAATGTTACTAGCACCACTCAATTTAGCTTGATTTATAAAATCATTATTTTTTAAAGATATCACCATAGCACGAGTAACTCTTGCATAGTTAGTCCAACTAATTAAGGTCATAGCTAAAATTAAATTCTTTAAGCCTCCACCAAAGATAGTTACAACTGCTATTACAAAAACTATATACGGAAAAAGCCATGATCATATCAACTATTCTCATTATGAATATATCAACTATTCCACCTAAGTAACCAGATATCAATCCTATTACAATTCCCATAAAAAGCAACAAGCAAAGTTACTAATAGAGCAATAAGTAAAGAATATCTACCACCATAGAGTATTCTTGAAAAAAATATCTCTACCAACATAATCTGTTCCCATAAGATAAGTAGAGTTAGGTGCTTGAGATATAGCTTCATAATTTTGATAATCAGGATTAAAAAGGAGCTAAATAGTTTGCAAAAAAACTGTTATAAAAAAATTATAATGACAGCTAATGTTAAAATTATAGAAAAACTTTATAATTAAATTTTTTTATTTATCATAAACTATCATCTCCTATTTTAATTTTAGGATTAAGATATTTATAAAGAATATCCACAAGAAGATTTATAACAACATAAATTATAGCTGTCCATATTACATAACCTTGCATTAAAAAAATAATCTCTATTTGTTATAGCATCTGCTGCCATTTTTTTCCAAGTCCACGATATTCAAAAAAATTGTTTCAATAATTGTTGTTCCACCTAATATAGAACCAATAGACATTCCAAACATAGTAATTATTGTTAATAAAGAGTTTGGTAATATATGGAATAACATTATTTTTTTGAAGATGAAATTCCTTTAGACTCTAAAAGCAACAACATAATCTTTGTTTATTTCTTCCAATATACAAGCTCTTATTCTTCTTATATATACAGCAACCAGCCATACAGAAAGTGTTACTGATGGAAGAATAAGACTCTTTATTCCCTTTACTTCCAACTATAGGTAAAAGTTTAAATTTTCACTGAAAAAAATATACATCAACATCAAACCTAACCAAAAAAACTAGGAATGGAAATACCAGTGAATGAAAAAAATCTAATTATATAATCTATCCATTTATTTTTTTATATTTAGCTGAAATTATTCCCAAAGGAAAAAGCTAAAAAAATAGTTATAAGAATAGATGTTCCTGTTAAGGCTAATGTCTTAGGAAGTCTTTTTTTGCTATTTCATCTTTTACAGGTACATTGTATTTAGTAGATATACCAAAAATCACCAGATAAAACATTTTTTTAGACCATCTAGTATATTGTTTTTATAAAACTGTCATTTAAACCCATTTCTTCTTTTTTTTTCTTCTATGTATTTTTGAATCTCCAACGGTAGCCATTGAACTGTATTTCATTGAAATTGGATCAGAAGGAGCTAAATATAACATTAAAAAAAGTTAGGAAAGTTACTCCAAATAATATAGGTATTAAATATAGAAGTCTTTTTATTGTATATCGTATCAAAGTAATAACCACCTTTTTTTATTTTTTTATTAGCTTAATATAGTAATATTAACATAGATTAATTATTTTTTTCAATTAGATTTTTAAATACCTTAGTAATAGAAATAGAGCTTTTTTTAGAAAAAAATAAAAAAATATTTGATATAATAAACAAATAGATGTATTATAAAAAAAGTAAATTAAATTAGAAAGAGATGAACAAATGAAAAAGAATTTTTATTTTATTTTTTTATTTTTTTAGTTTTAATATTTTCTCACATCCACATGTATTTTTTTGAAACAGCTCTAACTCTTAAGACTGATAATAAGAAAATGGAAGGTGTGGAAATACAATTAATTTTAGATGAGCTGAATACAAAGCTTAATAGAAAAGTTTTAAAAGCCTGACAAGGATATGAATGTAGAAAAGGGAAATATTGTTTTTCTAAAAGCATTTATATAAACATATAAGGATTAAATATAATAATAAAACTTATAAGGAAAAATGATATAATTTTTTTGAACAGGCAAAAATTAGAAGATGATAGTTTAGAGATTTATTTTTTTGTTCCTATTGACGAAAAAGATAGATAAGAATTCTAAATTAACTATAGCTTTATATGATACGAAATACTATTATAATTATGACTATGATCTATCTTCTTTGAGAATGGATAAGAGTAATAAGAATGATTTAAAGGCGAAAGTGAAATTTTTTTACAAATGATAAAGATTAAATTTTTATTTTAATTTGGTAAGTCCAGATGAATACGAGGTGACATTTGAATGAAAGATATAATGGGAATAATACTTAAAGTAGTTGGGATATTTTTTTACTAGCTTTTTTTGGAACGATGATTATGTTTAAATTAATTTTAATGTTAAAAATCATAAATTTTATTTTTTTAGATTAGAGGTATATTTTAATGAAAAAGATTGTTAAATATTTAGTTGGAATAATTGCGATTGCATTAGTTTATTTGTTGATTTCAAATTTTTAATTTAATTATGTATAAAATAGCACTATACCAACAAGAAATAGTTGAAAAGAATAAGTGAATTAACAGAAAATAGTAATAATAAAGTTATATACACGATATTATTTTTTTACTTTCTTGTATGGAATAGTGCATTCTTTAGGTCCAGGTCATGGGAAAAACTTTAGTTTTAACATATTCAGTAAAAGGAAAAAAATTAAATTTTTCCTAAATTACTTTTTAGTATCTGCTTTTTAATAGCATATTTACAAGGTTTATCAGCTTATATATTAGTAAAAGTTTATTATAAATTTATCTGATAAAGCTTCAATGCTATTATTCTATGATTTAGACAATAGAACAAGAATGATAGCTTCTATTTTAATTATTTTAATAGGTTTATACAATATTTATTCTATTTTAAGAAATAAAAAGTTGTGAACATTGTCATGAAACAAAAAGTAAAAAAATATTTTTGGGTTTTTTTCAATTGTTTTAGGACTTTGTCCTTGTCCTGGTGTAATGACAGTACTTTTTATTTTCTAGAAAGTTTTTGGATTGAGTGAAAATTTATTCTTATTTACTTTATCCATGTCAACTGGAATATTTTTTTAGTGATATTATTCTTTGGGATCTTAGCTAATACCTTTTAAAAAGACTTTAGTTGAAGATGAAAAATTTAAAGATTACATAAAATTTTAACTTTAGTTGGAGCTGATTCTTATGATTCTATTTGGTATATTTCAAATATTAATTTTGGGGGAATAAAAAGTAGAAATTTAAAATGTATCTGATAATAGAAAATATGAAGAACAATTTAACTTATATCTTAAAGGAGAAAAAAATTAGAAGCTATTAAAGAGTGGGCAAACAAATATGATGTTTACAAAGAAGAGTTAGTTTTTTTCTCCTAATGAAAAATAAAAAAAGAACTATTAAAATGGATAAAAAAATTTTTTTAAAAAAATATTAAAATTGAAAAAAACTCAAAAAAATCAGATATAGAAAATTTATACAGAGAATTTCTAAATAATTTTTAATAGAAATAAAAAAAGAAATGTCTTTTTAAATTTAAAAAGCTTAGGTAATGAGCTGGATAGTTCTACAAAAAAATTCTTACTGGGGGTAGTTTTAGTATTTTTTTGGAATTTAATAAAAATTTTTTTGAGATAAATAGGGTGATTATATGAAAAAAATCTGTACTAAAAAGTTTTTTTATCTATTAACTTTTATATTTTTTTCATAAATTTCTTTTTAGCAATAATTTTAATAATAGAGGAGATGTTAGAAAAAAATGAAAAAAAGTTATTTTTTTGTGTTCATATTTTACAGGGGTAAAAAAATACATTTAAAGGATTTTTATGAATAATGATACTGAAGGAAAGAAAGTTTTATTTATCCCCACTGCTAATATAGATGAGGAAACTAAATTTTTTTAGTTGATGAAGCAAAAAGAAGTATTTAAAAAGTCTAGGAATGGAAGTAGAAAATTTAGAAATTTCAAAAATTAGATGAAAAAAACTATCAAGAATAAAATAGAGAAAGGCTAATTATTTATATATTGGTGGAGGAAATACATTCTATTTACTACAAGAATTAAAAAAAGAAAAAAATTTAATTGATTTTATAAAAAAATAGAGTAAATTTTGGAATGACTTATATTGGAGAATCAGCAGGAGCAATAATTACTTCCAAAGATATAGAATATAATGATTTAATGGATGATAAAACTATTGCAAAAGATTTAAAAAGAATATTCGGGATTAAATTTAGTTGATTTTCTATATAGTTCCTCACTTAAATGAATTTTCCTTTGAAGAAAGTGCGAAAAGCAAACAGTTGAAAAAAATATAAGGATAAATTAAATATTATTGCAATAAATAATAGTCAAGCTATTATTTTAAAAAGATGATAAATATGAAATAAGGTAAATAAAAAAATTTGATAGTAAAAAAATTTTTATTTTATTAATAATATTTGAAATTATAAGAAAAAAATTTTTTTATAATTTTTTTAAAAATAATTTTTTTAATAAAAAAATTTATATATATCAATATAATTTTATGAAATAATAATATTAAAAAAATACTTTAAAAAAATTTTATTAAAAAAATCAAAAAAAGTTGTTGACAAAAATAATTAAATAATGTTATATTTATCTTGTATCGTTTCCTTAATTATAGTTTAATTTCTACAAAAAAAGCCCGAACTTGCAAAAAGTTGAGGGCTTTTTTTGTTGAGGGAAAGTATATTTTTTTGTTTGCACTTTGTTTGCACCAAATTTAATCTAACTTAGATTAATTCAAATATAACAGATGTTAGATAACAGACAAAATTTTTATAACAAAAAAAGCAGGAAATTAATCCTGCTCTTTTTTTATTAATTATTTTTTTGTTATATTCTTTTTTTCTAATTGTTCCATTTCTTCAAAAGCTTATTGTTTCTGGAAGTTCTGCATAGTTACTAAAAATCTTCTCTTACTGTTTTATCTCCACAGTCTATAGATCCTTTAAATCCATCTTCTAACATTTCTTCACTTACTTTTCTCCATTCAGCATATAATTTTTTTAATTCTTTCATTTTCAATTCCTCCATTTCTTTTTATTAACTTTTTTTAAGTTCTTCCAGCTCTTTAAAAACTTGCCATTTCTTTTTATAAAAAAACTTTAGCACTGACTTTTATAAGTACTATGCTTTGTATTCTTTTTTTTCCTTCTTCTGTAGCTCTATATCTCTTATTAGCTTCATTCTGCTGCTCCTGAGTTTTATAACCCTTTCTTTTTTTCTTCCATTTTTATCCTTGTATGATAAATACATAAAAATATTTATCTATACAACCTCCTTTTCATAGTTTATTTTTATTTAATATTTTTTTATATAATTTATTTATACTGTGGACTTTTTTTATTTTAACCTAAAGAGCTTTTTGCTACTTTTTTTAAGGAGACTACTGCCACACTCTTTTTAACTCATATACTTATAGTTGGATAAGTTTTTAAACTTTCATATATCGCAAGAATGTATTGTTTTTCTAAGATGTGGATTCCACAGTTATTAATTTTTTTTAAGGATGTGATCTTATGTTTTTTTACTTGGTATTGATATTGCTAAACTTAATCATGTTGCTTCTTGTATTGATTCTTCCACTAATGAAGTTGTTTTTTTCTAATTTTAAATTCAAAAAAATGATTTTTAAAGGTTTTAGCGCTCTTTTTAAATAAAAATTAAAAGTTTCGATGCTAAAAAAATCTTATTATTGGCTTAGAATCAACTTCTCATTATGGTGAAAAATCTTATTAATTTTTTTATTTATACATGATTTTTAAAGTTGCACTTATTAATCCTTTTGCAAACTTCACATCTGAGAAAAGCTAATATTAGAGATGCTAAAAAAATGATAATCTAGACTCTCTTAATATTGCTAAATCTTTAGTTTTTGCTAAACTTAACTTCGTTTCTAAGAAGAACATTGAGTGTTTTTCTCTAAAAAAACTTACTAGATTTAGAAGTAACCTAATTAAGCAAAGAAGTAAAGCTAAAATTCAATTAATATCTTTACTTGATTTACTTTTTTTCCAGAATTACAATATCTTTTTAAAAAGTAAAATTCATAGCAAAAGCAATCTACTCTCTTCTTAAAAAAATATCCTTCAGCAGAGGAGATAGCAGCCCTAAAAGATGATGAAATCTCTAATCTTTTATATGCTTCTTCAAAAGGACATTTCAAAAAGAAAAGTCCGTTGAGCTTAAGAGTCTTGCTAAAACTACTGTTGGTATTAAGGATACTTCAATCTCATTACATTTAATTCAGTTAATAGAATTAATTGAATTATATACCAAACAAATTAAAGATATTGAAATTAAAATAACTGATATAGTTAATAATTTAGACACAACACTTCTATCAGTTCCTGGAATAAGTGTTATTGCTTGTGCCATTATATTAGGTGAAACAAATAATTTTGAAAATTTTTCTAGCTCTAAAAAAATTACTTGCATTTGCTGGTCTTGATCCAAAGATAAGACAATCAGGTAATTTTAATGCTTCATCTTGTAGAATGTCTAAAAAAGGTTCTCCATATTTAAGGTATGCTTTAATCTTTACTGCTTGGAATATTGTTAGGCATTCAGAAAAAAATTTAATAAATATTATTCTTTAAAGCGCTCACAAGGTAAATCACATTACAACGCTCTTGGTCATGTTGCGCATAAACTAGTAAGAATTTTATTTACATTGATAAAGAAAGACATTTCTTATCAAGAAGAAAAAAATTAGAATAGTATATATTAGATTTTAACTATATGAAAAAAATCAAGAGTTTTCATAACTCTAATTTTGTTATACCCAAAATTCTTATTTAAAAATTTTTTTAAAAAAGTTCTTGACTTTTCATAGTTGGTCTCCTTATATTTGGAGGGGCTTTTTACCCCTCTATTATAATATAATTATCGTATAAACAACTAAATTCATTATTGTTATAAACTCTAAACATTTTATTGTTTTGATAATACATTCTGATTAAGTGTTCTCTATATTCTCCTGTTACTTCAAATGGCGTTTTTTTACTTGAGAGCAATACCCGCTATCTAAGTGAGTACATACTATTTTTTTAATACCTTATTTTTCTAATGCTTTTATAATTGCTCTTCTTGTTACTTTCATTTTTCATCACTCCTTGATTTTTTTTATTTAAGAAGTGATATAATCTAAGTAGTTGAAGCTAAGATCATATCATTCTTAGTTTACCCCTCAGAAGAGGGGGATAAATTACTTTTTCCTTTTTAGTAATTGTAATTGTTAGCGACCAACTCCCAATCACAATTTTAAATTGGATTTTTCATTTTATCACCTCCTTCCTTCGAGGTACTTCTATAATATCATACTTGTACAAGTATGTCAACACTTTTTAATTTTTTTAATTTTTTTCTAAATATCGATAAGATCATAATTTCAAGCAATAAAAAAAGATGGGGTAGTATAAAAACTACCCCTTTTATTTTTTTACAATTCAAAAAAATGATTATTAATTTCTTTCAACGATTCTTTTTATCTCTTTCATGTCATTCATTACTGTTTTTTTCTAACTTTTCAATTTTTTTCATTCAAGTTTAGATTTTTTTCTCAGCAAAAATATTTTTTTCTAAATTGGTTCTGTTAGTTTCATATTCTTTTTTTATCTAGCTTTCTATCAATCATATCCTCCAAATAATTATTGTTCTTTTCTATCTTATTATCAATGCTTGATGATATGCTTCTAATGAAAGCTATAACACCAATCAATCCTGCAGCATATGTTAAATGCTCTTGTGTAATCGCAACCATAATCACCACCTCATAATTTTTAAAAATATTGTTCCAATATTTATAATATTCCTTAGCTTCTTTGGTTTGGTCTATCACTGCTTGATCCTTATAGCCTTCATTTTCTATTTTAGATTTCCATGATGTTGCTCCAAAAAAATTCTAACAGCATTATAAAAATTTTTTTCTAGTCTTGTCATTTACATCTGTTTCTTTCATTATAAAAATTAAATATTTTATCAGAAAGTTTTCTATTAATTCCTGTATTATTGAATTTTGAGTATAAATAATCATGGATTACTGCTGCTTTTATGTATTTTCCATATGGGCTATAAATACATTGTAGAGATTTAGGAATAGAGGCTCCATCTGTGATGAAGCCTTTGAATACAGTTATTTCATACCCGTTAATATTATATACATAATCATTCAATAATATGGCTTTTTCCATCATTTAAGTATCTTAATGAAAGTTTACTCTTTTCCATATTTGCCTTCTTTGATTTTTTTTAAATAGTGGTTGTAATTCAGCTACTACAGCATCTATTGTATTTTTCATTTATGAATATTCTTAGATGTTTTGGCAATTTAGATATAAACTCTTGTACTGCTTTTTTTCTTTAAATCTCCTAATCCTTTTTCCTTGTATAGATATTTCTTGTTCGATAGCCTCTCTGTTTACAGCTTCTCTACCCTCATATCTCCACTTTAAAAAGTAAATAAACCACAAGTGATACAACATAACCTAATACATTCCATAATAATTCTTTTTTTCCATAATTACTACCTCCTAATAATTTAAAAATTTTTTTATAAATTTGTCTGGCCCTGACAATTGTTAATTAATCTTCAATTTGGAAATGTGGCCCATCTTTAAATGTTTTCCAATCTCCACCCCAGGTAATTATATAACCTAGTTTTCTTGCAACTCTTTTTAATACAGTCAGCAACTTCTTTATAATATTTAAAATCCCATGTTATTTTTTTCCATCTATCCATACAGCTATATCAACTGCTTTTCCTTTCAAATGATAGCTTTTTTTAAAGTCTTAGATTTTCCTTGTGCTACTAATTCTATTTGTCTTTTCATTGTTCTTATTCCTTCAGTTATAGAAAAAAATCGTAAGGACTTTCTTTTTATAGCTACATTCATTAAGTTTTGTAGTCTTATATCTACTGTTTCAAGTTTTTGATTTGCTTTTTTTCAGAAAAACTTATACATTTTTCATCATCTCCTTAAAAAAATGACCTTCTGAGAAGTCGTATAACACATTTTTAAAAAGAGGTAGCTATACTAAACTACCTCTATTTTTTTGATTAACTCATAGCTAATTTTTGTATGTATCTCTTTTCTTTTAGCTTCAAATTCACCTTTTGAAAGGTCTTTAGGGTTGACCTTTGTCTTAAAGTGATTTTTCTGTGTCATAAACAGATTGAACAAAAGTAGTTCCATACAGCATTAACATTCCTAATTCTGTTAAACCAGCAGGCATCCCATAATTATCCTCAAAATACCAAGTTGTTTTTTTATTTTTTCCTAGCTTTGCAGCAACATCTAATGCCATTACATTAGCTACCATAAAAAGCAATATCTTTATCTCTACATCTTTGTCTATGTTCTTTCCCATCAACTTTGTAATCAAAGCCATATTCTAAAGATTTAGCTTTTTAAATCATCAATCAAAAGCACAATAATCATCATATTCTTTTTGATTATCCAATATCCACAATGATTTTTCTTTATCCCAATACATATACTTTTGATTTCCTGAGGGTTTAGGTACTGTTATTAGTTTCTTATCTTTTATAAACTCTCCATCATCAAGCTGCACAGGTATATTTGCTCTTACTTTTTCTTCTTTTTGTCATCTCTCTCAATACATCATCTTTAAATATTGGATACAGGTATGTAATATCTGTAATTATCATATCATTTGTATATCCTTGAAAGTATGATAGAGGCGATTTTAAAACATCTTCTAAACTTTCTGCGTACACAGAAAAAGATTAATTTTTTTCTTTTTTTATAAAAAAATTTATTGTTTTCATTTTTTTCTCCTTTCAAAAATATTAATAGATTTTTTTAAATTTATAAAGAATTTTTTATAGTTTTAAAAATTTTCTACTTTTTGAGATATCTTATATATAAATTCTTAGAATATAATATTTCTAAGAAAATTTTATATATAAGATATGCTCAAAAATAGCATTTTTAATTATAAAAATCTTTGAATAAATTTAAAAAAATTTCTATAATATTAAACTAAAAAAATACCTAACTTTTTTTCTTGCATTTATAATGCTATTCCTTACTTCAGTTGGATTAGCTTTAGCTATATAGTGCTTACTTGTAACTCCACTACTAGAGTGATTTGCATAGCTAGATGCAAGTCCTAACCCAGCAAGATTATTAATAAGATTTATAGCTGTTTTTTTCTTAAAGTATGAGGATATGAGATCCTCTATCCCTAAAAATTTTTCCTAACTTTTTTTAATTCTTCCACGAATAGCCCCTTGTGTCATTTGCTTGTATATTTTTTTCCATACTTAGTAACAAAAAAACCAATCTACATCTATCCCTTTTTTTCTACTCTGTATTGGATCCATTCTTTTATGAGTTCCTTACATTTTTTTGGAAAAAAAGAATGCATTAACTATATACCCCTCTTTCTCCTTAACATTCACAAAGTACCCATTTTCTAAATCTAACTGCTCCATCTTTTAAATTTTTGAATAGCGGATATACGACAAGCACTATCTAAGAACAATTCCCATAATATCCTATCTTGCAAATCATATTTCTTAGATTCAACTTGCATATATAAACGAACAGTCAATATTTGTTCTGTTGTAAGAAAAATAACTGTTCCTAACCTTGTCTTTTTTTCTGTAAATCTAAGTCTATCTAATTTACTATCGAAAGGATGGTATTTAATCTTATTTCTACGAACACACCAAGCATAAAAAAAGTAGATATTGCTGTAGTTTTGTTCATCAAAAGTCCTTTTTAGAATTGCCTAAACTTCTGCAATAATTCCTGTAACTTTCCATTATAGATGGCATTTCTAACAATGTTTCTTTACTTAAAAAGCAACTTATTTTTTTATAAGATTTCTGAAACCAGACTAGAAATAATTTAAAATTGTTACAGTAAGTTTTTGTAAGTCGTATTCCAAGTATCCCAGTTGCTGCTTTTTGCAACTATTTAGATACTCTAAATACACATCTACATTTTCTTTTTTTTAAATTTTTCCAACACCATTAATTGCATAACTAAACCTCCTAAAATTGATAACTTAATTATACAATTCTCAAAATAATGGAAAAATTTATCTAGTTCTGGATCTAAAAAATAGAGTTAAATATTCCTAATTCTAGTCATGCTTATGCTTATAAAAATTGGCGATATTTGCATATTAAACATAGACAGTGGAAGTGCTTTTTGTTGGAAAGAAAACAGGAAATATTTTATTTAAACTCCCCGCTGAATTATTTCCAAAAATAAAAACAATTGCTACTCTTGGGGCTTATGTACCTAGCCTTGGGAGTGAAATAGTAGTGTATATAGAAACAAATGGCAACTGTATTTTTGATGAGTCAAGGAGTAACTTGTCAAACAGCATATTATGGGAATATTAGCTACATAGTCCAAAAATTAAAATGTAAAAAAACAGTATATGATATTTTTTTACAGTATTTGCTTTTGAGATTCTACACAGTCTTTTACATAAAACTAAAACTTGTGTTGTTAAAGCTCAGTTAAGTATACATTTTCTAATGTTGTTGCAGTAGTTTGTTTTATATACATTTATAGAAACTCCCTAAAAACTTGCTTATATTTTTTTGGGAAATGTAAAATTATAAACTCCAACAGTTGTATAATCTCCAGTAATACCTGTATCAATCTTTGATTAGATTTTTCCAACATAGTATGGAAAAATCTATTTAAATATTCTGAAATTTTTTTAAGGGTAGAGCTGCAACAAAAGGGCAAGTGCTAGGTAGTATCCCAGACAATTCAAAATTTATAGAAATAATAGGAATAAACTATGCAAGCGATGGCAATTTCTACTATTTTCAGTCTATAACTCTGAGAACAGAAATTATAAGAAATAGGGATATTTTTAATATTGGGATATCATCAGACACGAGAGAATTTGGACTAAGTTTCAAAAAAATAATGTGATATCAATTATCCATTCAAGTTACCCAAATTCTACAGGCGATAATAACTTTATTGGTCAAATTTTTATCTGTAAATGGTTAATTTTACTAATCTAGTAAATAAAAATGTATCTAAATACATACTTTCACCTATATCTAATTTATTCAAAAACATATACATTCCCTGTGTTTGCATCATAACGAGTTCTTGCTGTTCTACCACTTGGATGAGAAACTATCAGCTTTAAGTTAAAAGTTTTAGGTTTAAAAACTTGATGGAAAAAGTAAATAATAAAATCCCTCTGTTAAAGATGGAGTTGTATTCGAAGGGATATCTAAAAAAACATGTCCAATATTACCTATTTTAGAAAAAAACCAAACTCGAATACTTAGTCCCTACTGTTTTGTTAACAGTTTCATATTTGACTAGATTTTTCCAAATACTATGTGGAAAAATCTAAACAGAAATTGGATAATTCTTTGGGAGGGTGCTTCTCATCAGGTTGAATTTTTATACGACTACTATTTCTAAAGAATACAATTTTTAATAATATACATTCTATAACTATTTTTAGGGAATGCTAGTTGTACTATTCCTGCGATTTTTGTTAAAAAGTTTACCTATTAACAAAGAACTAGTACTAGGACACGATAACGGAGTTAGGTCTGATGCTGTATTTTTTTCTTTAAAAAAACTATCTAATACTTATGGATATTTTTGGATCTAGAGGAGTCGCAGAAGATATCCATCTACATGGCTATAATGCATTAATTGTGGAGTATTAATTTTATTCGCTCGCAATATAAGAAAAAAACTTATGTGTTGCTGTGCTCCAATTTTTTTCTTTGTGAAACAGCTAAAAAAATGCTCCAACCATAACATTTCCATTAGTTTTTACTGTAAATCCTGGGTCTATCCATATTTCTTCACTTGGGTGATATGGTAAATTCCCAATAATTGTTCCAGACGTGTTTATAGCGTTATTTAAAGTTTGATTTACAACAGCAGAAAAAAAATAACGAGTTTTTCCAACTTTAATGACTTGTATTAAACTAAAGTATTTTAAAAATTCTCGATCTATATCTGCTTTTTCTTAAAATTGTAACTTTGTATAAATTTTTCCAATCTATCCAAAAAGACTGTTGTTGTCTAAAGGGATAAAATTAGCAACATTAGCCGACACATCAGAATTCTGATTTAAACACTTGTACATTTTTTTCTAGTGTTCTTGTCATAGTAGATATAATTTATATCCTTAACTCCAGCAGTTTGTATATCTCCTCCGTATCCAATACATCCTGCTAATCTTGCTAGCATCATTCCCTCTAATGCTTTTTCCTTCTTCTGTTCCAAACTGCACTATTCCAGCTTTTTTTCTCTTGTTGCTCCCTCTTGAATTTTTTTGTAACTGCATTGTTTAATTTCTCTGTCTCCTTATCTATTAACTCTGAGTTTTGATTAAAATCATCTATGTTATAATAATCATTTCCTCCTGGTTTTTATTAATCTCAAATGCTTAGTATATTCTGCCATTCTTATCTCCTTTCATCATAAATACTTCTGTTTTTTTATAGTCTTTAAAGATACATGTTTCATAGAACTTAATTCAATATGCTTATGGTGTTTTCCAGCAACATCAGAATCATTATAAAGTCTAGTATCATAAATCTGTTTTGTGAGTTTTAGCTTTCAAGGTATTGTGAACTAGATAACTCACTTGGTTATGTGTGTTGTATCTAAATTCAATACTAAAAATTCAGATGAGCAGGTTTATTAATATAAATGAAATTCTTGAAGTTATCTAAATTCTGAGGTATTCCAACAACAGATGTAAATTTTTATTGTAAATGAGTAATTTCCATAATCCTCAATAACTTCAATTTCTCCATTTGTGAATATCTTAGCTTGTTCTTTTTAAAAACTTGAGGTGTAAAGATATTCTTTGATAGTAAAAGTATAGATAATTCTGTCTTTTCTATCTTGTAAACTCCAACCATTTTTATAATCTAACTCCATAAATCTCTCATAGTTAGCCACTTGTTGCTCATTAAAAAAAGCTATGAATAATAGCTCCTTGTATTTCTGTATATCATTCTTAGCATATTCACAGATTAAATCTAATGTTCTGATTAAATCTTCTTGTAAAAGTATTTCTAGCTATTTTTTTGAAACTTTATTAATCAATCTATTGCTCATTTATAATCACTGTCCCAACTACTAATATCTCATCATCTGCGATTTCTATATTAGAATTAGAATTGTTTACTTTTACAAAGTTATCATTTACTCCGTCTATTTCTAAAAATAGCTTTCTCTAAACGATTGATAGATAGTATTGTCTTATTAACTTTCTCAAATGTAGCATTCCCAGTTTTTTTATAACAGCTTTTTAAAAGAGATTCAATCTTTTTCTTTTTACATCTGATAAAAGCATATCCAGATTTTTAATATAGTATTCACTTCTATATTTATAGTCTTGAGATCTAAAAGCTTTCTATAGTTACATCAGCTCCAACGGGTCTACCATCATCACTTTGTATTCTTTCTCTAACTTTCTGAATTAAACTAGAATCAGCTATATCATTATTATAGTTAGCAATCAGAACTTTAACTGTTCCATTACCATTCCAAAGGGGTTTTACTAAGACTTTTCCAACTCCATCAACTTGTTTTAGCCCATTGTTCATAATCATAAATATTTCCACTATGAGCGGGTCTCGTAGCTTTTTCTTTTTGCTCTTGCGACTAGCACAGAATTAGGTTCTTTATCATATCCATTTATAATTTCTTTTTTTCGTTCGTAACACTGTAGATATTGCTATTTTTGAATTTCAAAAGTTGTAATTTCTCCTATTGCAGCATTACCTATTTTTTTCCTTCTGATAAGCATTCTATTTCTATCTCTGCAACTCCAGCTGTGCTAAGATATTCTTTTCTTAAAGATTTATATTTTTATACCATCTCTATTAAGAAATATTGTATTTTCTTCTATGATAGAGTTTGCTTTTTCCTGTTACTTTTTAAAGTTCCTTTTTGCCTTAGTTCCAACTCTTCTTTTTACTCCAAACATTAAAAGCATGCTTATCAACATATTCATCTTCTGTAGCTGTATCTATGAATGTTTGTTTCTCCCAAAACTCTAACTCTTTATAAACTTCTTCTGCTGTAATTCCAAAAGTTGCAGCAATATCAAAATTGAAAGTCCCTTCCATTTTTTTGAAAATGGGTTTTTAAGATTATCCAGGAAATTATTTCTTAATTCAATTTTATCTTTCATTTACACCTCCATCTCTAGCTCTCCATACACAGTTTTAACATTAAAGGTTATTTGTGGAACATATTCGTCCTCGTTAGAAATGACAAAATTATAGCACTCTGTGATGTAAGGATTTACTAGTAAGGTATCCCTTATTTGGTTTATCATTAAAGCATCTTTAACTGTTTTTATGATAGATAGTTCCTATATTAGTTTCTAATTCACTCCCATATTCATCACTATGCACATCAGTATATCTAAATCTTTCAGTCTTTAACGCTTTGAATATCCATACTTTTTAAAGCTTCATTTTCTTCTAAAAACTTTTTACATCATTCCCTTCTTTGATATATTCTCCGGTTTTAAAGTCTATAGCATATTCTTTAAAAATTGGCATTTCTTCAACTTCTGTTTCTGATTTTTTTCAAGAAAAAAATATTAAAAATCTTTTTTTCCACATTACACCCCCTTTATTGCTCCACTCGGCATTTTAACTATTTTTTTGTTACAACTACATAATGTACACCCATAACAAGAACAATTACTTCATCGCCTTTTTTTGTAATGTATCCTCAAACCATATATCTTTATGTGATTTATATGTTCCATTTCCCTGATAGTTTCCACTTCCTTCTAATTTTTAGTATCTTATGCCCCATTGCATCCTGAGTAGTATTATCGTAATCATATTTAGATACATCTATTTTTTTATTTCATCAATAATACCATCTATTGTATAATCTCTATGATAGTGAGGTAATAAGTAATTACTACAGTATATTTGCTCAGATGGTATAACTTGCCCATCAAATTCAATAGTTAAGTTTGGGGGTGGAGTGACTACAGATGCCTTTATGATAGATGTTCCTTTTTGTAGCTTGTCCTATCATTTCACTTATCATAATTCCTAAATCACTCATTTTTTTATCCCACCCTTCTGGAAACAGTTGATCTAATTTATCTACTTTTTTTATTTTTCTCTTTTTTTAGCTTTTTTTTACTTTTTTTAGTTTTGTCACTTTTTTTAACTTTTTCTTTATTTTCAAATTCCGCTTTATCCATTACATTTTCAAAAAGCTAACTCAATATTACAAAAAAATAAGTTTCTCCTTCAAAGACATGAGCATCTGATTTAACTAAGAAATCTCCAACAAGTCCACTATGTGGCTCTTGTATTCCTATATTGTATCCAGCTTGAATTAGTACATTCCCTAAACATTGCAATTTTGCACTTTTTTTCTACACTTTTTAGCATATCCTTAGCATTTGCTATATTATCTACATCTTTTTCATATTGCATAACTTGTTGAAATAGTCCAAATTTCTTTTTTTATCCTCTGAATTTTTCGACTTTATTAAGTATTTGTTGCTTCTCATTTTCTACTTTATAGATAACTATTTGATTTATCATATTCTCTATGCTTTCTTCATATGAAGATGTAGAAATGTTATCAGAACTTGTTAAAAGAACATCAGCATGTGTTCCTTGCTCAACTATATCTATTGCTTTATCATTACTTACAATAGAATAAATCTTTTTTTATTTTTTTTCTATGTTGAATAGTGTAAGCATTTAATATAATTTCGTATCCGCTTCTGTCAATAGCTGGATATGTACAAGTAACCTCATCTTGTGGTATTTTACCTATTTTTTTAAATTAAGTTCTCCGCATATTTCTTTTGATAATTTCAGAAGGCTTTTTTTCCTGAAGAAATTTTTTTAACAAAGTTATTTTTTTATTCAGATAAATAGAATTGTCATAAGCATAGAATGTTTTTAACATCTGTTTCTCCTTTTCTTGAATGAAAAAAATACTTTTCCAACAAATAATTTTTTTCATCATCATAAGAAAATTCAATTTCATCTCCTATTTCAGTTATGATATCTCCTAAATACTCAACTTCTAACTTTCTAGCTGTTCCATGAATTGCACCACTCCATATAACCTGAATAAAAAAATATTTTTTTATATTCTTTTCCATTAACATATTTTTTTACTTTTTCCATATTATCACCTTTGAAGTAAGCCTCTAGCTACATCTAGCAGTGTTTTATTTTTTTAGTAAACTCTATTAAACTTATTTCAACATCAATATCTCCAGTTCTTTCAACTATAGAAAAAAATTTAAACTTTGAATATAACATTTAAAGAAAAATATTAAATTCAGGAACAATTAAAGTTAAAGGTTCTTTATCGTTTTTTTAATTTAGTTAATGTTTCAACACAGCCAGATGGTGTTGCAGATAATAAATAATTAAAAAAAGGTGATTTAAGATTAGGAAAAAAATGTAGAAAATGTAATTCTTTCAGCTTTTTCTATTTCCTATTAATGTCTTTTTCTCCTACATCAATTATTTTAAAAAAATCTGTGTGTCTTGCTCACTTTCAATCTTTAAATCTAAAGGTGGAACAACAAAGAAAAAAAGGAGTACTTGTAGAATTTTTTTAATAAAATAAATGTTGGTTTCATACTATCCCTCCTTTAATTTGTTATTTGTACATAATTTTTTTAACTCTGCCATTATTTTTTTTGTTTAGACATTTCTGCAGTTTTTTTCTAAATCAGCTTCATTTTTTTATTACAACTCCACCCATATTAACATTTACTTGAGGAGAAAAAAATTAGTAGTAGATGCTATAGGAGCTTTTAAATCCTAGATTTTCAAATGATTTTTTTCATATTCAGATTTTTGGCTTTTTAGGTAGAGGTTTTTCCAATTGGTATAGGTTTATTTAAAGACTCGACAGTTTTATTTTTGTTGTACAACTTGTTCTTTAGCTAAATCTTGAGGTGATAATTTAGCAAGTCTTCTTCTTTCTTTAAAGTCTTCATCAGTTTCTTTCATTAATTGCTCTAGTCCTTTTCCTGAGCCTTTATTTTCTTTTTATTTTTTTTCTTTTTAACATATTTGCTTTTTATGTACATGATTTTTATCATCGCTATCTGTTTTACTATTTCTTAAATCTATAGTTTCTAAATCTTTTTTTCAGCTTGTGCATTAGCTTCATCCCAAGTATATCCTTTTGATTGATATTCTTTTCTTAACTCCCATTTATTTTTTTGTTCTTCCTACTTTATCTCCTATCCAATTTCCAACAAATTTACCAGCTTTATATGCTGCATAACCACCTATTACATATTTCCCAGCACCAGGAAAAAAATATTCTCTGCCATAGCTGCTACTTTTAATGCAGCAAATCCTTTAATAGCCTCAGCTGTAAGAGAGAATATTCTATTAAAATAAGTTTCAACATTCTGAGTATCAAAAGTTCCTTTAGAATTTAGTTCTTTCATTTTAGTTGTAAATTGATTTATAAAGTCAACTGCTGTTGGAGCCAATCCTTCTCCAATTGATAATTTTAAATCTTCAACAGCACTATTGAATTCTGCTATTTTATTTTTTTGTGTCACTGCCCATTTCACTAGCCATTTTATCAGTTGCACCTGTTGCATTTCTAATAGCATTTTCAGCTTTTTCTATACCCTCTTTAGAAGAACCTAAAAGAGATGTAAAAACTTTCATGCCTTCAGAACCAGCTATCGTAGTCAAAAACAAATTTCTTTGCTCATCATTCATTTGTGCTAGTTTGGGTTTAATTTCTTCTAAGATTTTTCTTAATCCTTTAAATTTACCATTATTATCGTAAAGACTTATTCCAACTTTTTTTAAAGCAGCATCCATATCTGGAGTTGTCTTTGAAAGTCTTGTATATACTGATGCTAAGTTTCTACCAGCTATAGAACCTTTTAATCCATTATCTGCTAAAAACACCTAATAAGATATTAACTTCTTCCATGCTTTCAAAAACTTCTTGATGTTGCTGCAACATATTTATAAGCTTCTCCTAATTGTGCAATACTTGTATTAGTATTATTAGCAGTAGCCGCCATGACATCCATAAAATGATCTACATCTTTTAACTCTATCCCAAAGGCAGTCATATTATCCGTTAGAATATCGGATGTACTAGCTAAATCTTCTCCAGATGCAATAGATAGCTTTAAAAAGTTTTGGTGTCATTTCTAATACTTCATTTGTTTTCATTCCTGCCATAGCTTGATACATTTGAGCTTGTGCCACTTCTTGTGCTGTAAATCTTGTACTTCTTCCAAGTTCTCTTGTTTGAGTCATTAGCATATTTTTCTTCAGCTGCTGTTGCTCCCATGATAGCTTTGTTTCTTCTGACTTGATCCTCTAAATCAGCAAAAAGCAGTTAAAGAGCTTCCAGCTATAGCACCTAATCCAACTAATCCTCCTGCTGCAACTGCTCCAAATTTATTCAATCCAGAATTAACTTTTTCCCAATTCATAGATTTAGCTTTCTGATAAAGTCCAGCTAAGCCTTTTTTTCAGCTTTATTTATAACTGCAGTAAATTTATCTTTAAGTTCCAATCTAGCACTTAGTACATGTTCCAAATTTTCACCTCCAAATAAAAAAAGAGCAGTTTTAAACTGCTCTTAATTTAATTATTTTATTTGTTATTTATTTTTTTAATTGACTAGTTTTTAAATTCTGCTATTGCTTTTTTTATTTCAGCTAGTTTTATATTTCTAGCTACTATCTTATCGTTTTTTTATCAACATAATCTATCATAAGTAAATATCCTTTTTCCATATCATAGACTATGTTTTTTTAATTATTCTTGCATTTATAGCACTATCTGCATTACAACTTATAGTTTTTTTATCTTTTTGAATTTTTATATTTTTAATGTTCTATTGTATCCACTATCTACCATAAACCCTACTTCATCTTCTGTTTCACTAGCAAAAACTAGAAGTTTTTTTACAGTTATAGCCACACAATCAAAAATTTTTTTATAATCCAGTTGCAATGTGCAATCGTTATCTTTATAAACTATACTTTTTCTCATCAGAAGATTTTACCATTTATAATTTTTACACTTCCAAAACTAATAATTGAAATAAAAAAATAAATAGCACAAATAAAAAAACTTTTTTTCATAAATCTCTCCTCCTAAAAATGAATTTAATATACTATATTATAGCATTATTCTTTTTAAAAAGATACATATAAAAATAAATCTTTTTCTGAGAGTTTTTCTAAGTTCTTCTAATTTATGTCCTCTATTCAAATAATGAGCGACTGTACTTAATTTCCAGTCGCTCTCTATTAGTTTTTTTGTTTCTTCAACAATACTAACTAAATCTTTTTTTCTCCATATCCAGAAGCTACTAATATTAAATCTGCTAGTCTATAAATAGTTGGATCTTTTAAAAACTTTGCTTACAACAGAAACAGGATTACTCTTACAACCTAGCTTTTCTATTAATCTATCATCTCTAAAGATAGAACAAGAGTTATAAATTACTTCTAAATCCTTATCTTTTTCTTTTGGATAAGATTAAATCTAAGTAGTCTTCTTTGTTTTAAAAAGCTCACATTCTAAATCTCCATCTAATTCTTTTTACATGAATTTTTTTATTTTTTTCTCTTTTATCACTATTTATCTTTTTACTATTTTCAAGTAGCATATCTGCTGTAATTAGCATATTATCCTCCTATTTTATATCATTTTCATAAGCTAAATCTTCAGGAGTAAATCCAAATGGATACTCTTCTTCTATAACTTCTCCTCTAGCAATATTGATTAAATCTATTGAATTAAACCAAACATTATCTAAAGATATTCTTTCTTCTTGCTTTCCAGGTGTATCAGGATCTGCTAAGTTAGTAACTATCCTAACTCTTGGATCATGTCCTTTTTATTAATTTATTAGCTATTTTCTTACCTCTTGAATATACTTTTTCAAGAGTAATACTTCCTTCTCCCTTTAAAGCTACGATTTTACTATCCACAGATAGCCCTAACTGTATATCTTTTCTGTCTGGAGTAACTTTAGCATTAACTTTAGAAAATTCAGCTATTTTCTCATTATCTATCCAAAGAGTCCCGTGAGCACCAGCAATACTATGATAACCTCTTATACTTGTATCTGCCATTATAACCTCCTATCACATCTTTATAACCAAGCTAAGATTTGCCATAGTATCTGCAAATCTAACATCTCCAGTTAAAAAAATACATCATCACCAGATGGATATTTTAAGATTTCCATTTCTGTCATTTCTTCTGGGTCTTTTTCCATCTAAAACAATCAATCTTTTTTTGTGCTTCTAAGTCTATTTCAATCTTATTGTCATAGTCTCCTGATAACACATTTGGAGCCATTTCTTTAAAGTAAACTTTTGTAACATTAGAGCAGAAATTCATTTTGTTATTGTAGTCATTTATGTAAATTCCTAACCAATAATTTTTAAATGTATCTCTTATGTCATCAGTTATAAAGCACATCCCTTCAACGATTTTGATTTTTTTCTTGTATCTTTCTTCCAAGTGCTATCGAAAGTAGTTTTTGAGTTAACACCATAATTAACTCTAACTTTTTCATCATCATTGTATAGAGAGAATTTACCAAGTTTTGGCTCAAAGTAATCTACTTCTTTTTAAATCACTCATCACAAAGTTATCAGCAGAACGATTAAGAGGCATTCCAGCTATAAGTCCTGCTATTGCTGCAGTGTATTCTTGTGCTGTAAAAATCTCCATAAATAGACTTATAAGTTCCTGTATTTCCAAGCTCTACTATTGCAACATGATCTGTATTATTAGCAAAGCTAGATACATATTTAACAGTCTTTCCTATTGCTCCATCATTTCCAAATACTTGTTTAGTCCAAGTTACAAGCTTTTTGGTCGTCTGCTTGCTCTGCTCCTGGATATGCTAACCAGTGCATTTTTTTCTTTCTTTAAATTCACCTAGAACATCATCTATATTTTTCTCCTGTTTGCAACACTCTTATTAAAAACTTTTTTTAGCTCCATAGTGCATTGCTAATTTAATGTACTTGGCATTTTTTTAGCATCCCATTCTTTCTCTTTTTAAATCTGCTATTGTTTTTAGAGTATTCCATTTAACAGTTTTCTTACTATCTTTTTAATATTAAGCAAACTACACCCCTCTCACTTCTTTGTATAGCTGTTGTTGCGAGAGTTCTAAACTCTATATTAATGTTTGGACTAGCTTTTTATTTGTCCTACTTCATTTCCCATTAATTGATACCTCCTTCTTTAAATCTTAATTCTAAATCATTCATTAACTCATAATCATAAGGGTTTCCATATAAATCGTATAAACTTAGTGTAAATACATAATGACCAACTCTATCTACAATTTTTTTATATCTGTATTTCTTAGAGTTAGAAATCTATCTAGTACATGTAAAACCTTTTTACCTTCTATTTCCAAAAGCATCATCTAAGTTTTCTAAATTTTCTAATATTTCAGCATTAGTAAGCTTTCCATTAGTTTTTTTGGAAAATAGATAACATCAATATCTATTGTTTTTAATTCTCTATACTCGGAATTAAATTCTTTTTTTATAGCTAATTAAATCTATATAAAAAAACAAGGTTTTTTTGACATTATCTATATCCTCGCTGTATGGGTTTACCTTTTAGTTTTTTTCAGAAATAATCTTATTTAATGCATTCCTTATATCTATCCATTTCATTTTTTTATCAATCCTCCATAAAAATTTTTTTAAATCTTTATAGAATTTAATTTGCCTTATAGATACAGCTGTTCTTAGCATAAATCTACCTTTAACAAATTTTTGTTTTTGCTTCTTCCAACTCTATGACCATACTCAACATGATGAGCATAATTAGTCATGTTAAATACAATTTGAGAGAATGTATTTCCAGTTAATCTCTTTCCGTTTTTCTCTTTTGCCAAGCATTTTTTTAAAAGTTCCAGTGTCGACGGGTGTTAGATTCTTAACATCTTTTTAAATCCTCAGCTTGTAACATTAAAAAAATTTTTTTAGTAGTTTCTGGAGCTTTTTTTCTTTTATTTCTATAAGAATCTTATCAAACTCTTTTAAATCCTTTAAGTTCCATAATCTACCTCATTTTCAGATACTTCTGTCAAGGCTATTTCCTTGTGTTTTATGATGTTATAAGCTAAAGGTTTAGATGCTTTTAAAAAAATATAAAGTTCTCCATCTGCTTTTCTTGTAATTTTTCAACAAATCATTTTGTTTAATATCTACATTTAAGCCTACAAATAGTTTATATTCTTGTGAACTGCTATTAAGTGGCCCATGTGTAACACTTCTCAACCATTTCTGCGAAAGCCTACAAGGGATATCTTTTAATATTTCTCGTTGTTCTTCATATGCTCCACCGTACTCATCCACTATTACAACAGATCTAATAACAGTAACTTTATCTGCATGTAACTTATCTAAAAATATTCATACAGTCCCAACCTTTCTAAACATAAATAATTGGCTTTTCAACGATAGAAACATTTCATCAGTTGTGTTATTAGATGTGTTGTATTCTATAGTTGTATCTCCCTCAGTAACTTTTTGAAATATTGCCTTTTATTTCACTTTCTTCAATAGACTTTTAATGCCAAATGCTCTGCAAATGGTTCTATAAGTTTAGGTGGAAAATCATCTCTATTCATAAAATTTAAAAGCTTTTTCTAACTAAAAATAGTTACTTGAATTTTTCAACATAGCCTCGTTGCTAATAGTTGTTAATTCTTTCACTTTTTTTCAATTATTTTATTGTAAGTTTCATCCATCTTAACCTCCTAATATGATAAAAAGCAGGAGTTTTATTCTCCTGCCTCAGTCACTAAGGTTATTATTTCTTAAAAGTTCTATCTCATTTTCATCAGATGTTGAGTAAATTCCATCTTTGAACTGTATAGATGTTCCAGCTATGATTAAATTTTTTTATAACTAGATTCAAAAAGTTATTTCTTTTTATTTCTTCAACATTAGTTATTTCATCTTGTTTTTTTAGCCATTACTACCTCCTAAGATATTTTTTTACATTTTTTTAACATGCACTTGGAATGGTAATTTAGTTATTTGATGTGCATATTCACCATGTAAGAAATAGTTATCTGCTAAATTAGTTTTTAGCTCCTACTTCCTCTTTTTATTGGATATAATTGCTTTAAGCTAACTTCATTTAAGTTTATTAATAAGAATTCGTTAGCCGCTAAAGATGGAGCTGGGAACACAGATACAACTCCTGCATTTGTAACTATTTCTGTGATTACAGTTCCTGTTACTTTTTTTCTTTTTATGTCAGCTCTAACTATATCTTTATTCAATTTATTAATTTGAATAGCTATATCCCAAGGTACACATACAAAGTATTTACCAGCTTTTAAATCTGCTGCTCCTGGATTTCCTTTATTAACTATTGCTTTTTACTGCTGTTGTCAATAAATCAACTGAGAAAGGTTGATTTCCAGCATCTAAAAACTATTCCATGTTCTTTAATTAAAGATTTAATACCTCCAGAAATTCTTAATTTACCATTTACATATTTAACTCCATTTAAAAGTTTATTTTTCCATAATTCCTAACATCTCATCTTTTTTTCTTTTTGAGATTCTAATTCTCTTACAGAAAGTCCACCTTGTCCATGAGGATTTAAATGTTTAGCTGTTTCTGTTACTTCATATTCTTCATATATGATTCCTGTGTTATTTGTGATATGCACAGGTAATCTGACAGAAGACTTTTTAAGTTCTCCACCTTCTTCCATTTCTATTCCTAAGCTTTGAACTATTGTATTTGCAGCTATATTTCCAGCAGTAGATATTGTTCCAGCATAGCCTCTAGTAACATCTGCTTTATTGTCTGTTTTCACTTTAATAACTTTTTACTATTTCATCTCCAATTGATAATAAAAGCGTCTTGAACTAAGATATCTTCATCTACTACTTGGATTTTCAGTTACTCCCGCACTTAAAGCAACTTTTTAAACTAGATGTTGTTTTTTTCTTTCATAATGATCTCATCCATTCAATAGTTGTAGATGTTGCTTTATCTACTCTTCCACCTCTTAAAAATGTGAGATATGATAGGAGAATTATTAGGATTTACTAATTGTAATTCATCTAAAATATCATTTGATATTGCTTGATTTGTTGAGTTTAATTGTTTGTCTATTTTTTCCATTATTCATTACCTCCTGAGTTTTCTAATTCTTGCTTTGCTCTTACATAGTTAGCTCTGTCTATATCAGAACCACTTTCAAAAAGCTTTCTTTCTTAAATCTTCTAATTGAGCTTTTTTTATCAGCTCCACCATTACTTCCGCCATTCATTGCTCCTGGTACTCCACTAGCACCAAGTCCTTTTTACATATTCACCCATTACTTCTGCAAAACCTTTAACAGATGCTTCTATTTCTTCTTCTGTAACTCCACTAATTCTATCTAAAAAAATTTATCTGGCATTTTATACTTTGCTAATGTAGCTCTTTTGATTTCATCTGTCTTTATTTTTTTGAAAGTTCAGCATTCTTTGCATCTAAGTCTTTTTGAATCTTTTTCAAGTTCTTTTTTTGTGCTTTTCTTCTGCAGTAAGATTAGCATTTTTTTAATTCTTTCTTCATAATCTTCAATAGATTCATTATGTTGTCTTTCAAGTTCCTTTTTTTAGCTTTTTTTCAAATTTTTTTCATTTTTCTCTTTTTAAGTCTAGTTTCAATCATTTTTGTCAACTTCTTCTTGAGTAAATGTTTTTTTGGCTCTCCTGGTTCTGCAAATTGTTGAATATTAATTTTTAAATTTTTTTCATTTTATCCTCCTGTTTAAAGTCCTGTGTGACTATTTTTCCCAGATGTTTAATGTCCCTCAGTACGACAATATTTATCTATATACCTCCTTTCTTTTTGCAATAAAAAAAGCACCTAGTTTTTTTAGCTAAGTGCTTTGTGATTTAATTGTTTTATTTTTTTAATGATAGTAGTTTTTTTCTAAATTTATGATCCCACAATCTGATCCATATAGATTTTTTTAATGTTTTATCAAAATGTAATAAATTTTTGATTTCTGCTTGAGTAATATTACCATTTTTATGAAATATATAAGTGAATGGTTTTTTTCTTGGTTAATTTTTCAAATGTTTTTAATAAATACTGAGCTTGATTTTCATCTATTATAATCATTTAAATTCACTCCTTACCAAATAAAAATATCAATCACTTTCTTAGCTATATTACGAGGATTTCCAGACATATACTCAGCGACTGATTCAGCTATAAATTCACCATTATCCATCAAACCATAATATGATAAATATTCTCCTGCTTTTTTTCTTATCTTCTTCAGAAGCTCCATGATACCATGGCCCTAATTCACACTTATTATATACCTCTTTTCTTAAATCATCTATTTTTTTAATAATTTCACCATATCAGTATCTACTAACCAATGTTGCACACTATGACCTAACTCATGTCTAATAATATGTTCAGCACTAGATGTACTACACCAGCCCTTTTTCAAAACTTGAAATGACTTTTTCTTCCATTCTTTTTTTAATGATGTTTTGTAACTAACATTTTTTTGATTCTTATAGTACCTATAGAAGGACAGTACCCAGCAAGAGACCCTGAAGGTGAGATCTTTGGATTTTACAACAGTGAATCCTTTTTAAACAACCTGATTTATCTATTCCTTTAAAAAAACATCATATAATTTAGTTATCTCAAAAATTAATAGTGTTAGCAACATCAACATGCATGTTTGAATAATTTGTTTTTTTGTTAAACCTAAAATATTTTTTTAGCATAATTTTTCAGCTTCTTCAATAGTTTCGGCTTTCTTAAATTTAGTTATATTATTTTCATCACTTGTAAAATCATTATTATCCAAACTGTAATTATTCTTCTCTATTTCTTCTCTACCTTGTTTAACTAAGCTTTCATAATCAATAATTGGGATAGTGGTGCTTCTGCATCTTGGGTGCATTGGTGGATAATTAAGTCCAACAGCTATATTTTTTTATTTCAAAAAAATATTTCCATGAAGTTCAGAACAAATTTGACTGGTTCTGTTATCTAAAAGTAGCACTGAATTCATATTTTTTTCTATCCCAGCCTCTTTATATCCATCTAAGGTAGCTTGATTTAAAAGTATAATTAACTTCAGTTCTTAGAAGTCTTTCGACATCATTCTTTTTTTAGCTGTTTCAAATCTTTCAGAAACTCTTTTTAGTCATAGTTTTCAGATTAATACCTTGTATCATTCCATTAACTATTTCTTGCTTAACTGTTTCAGCTAATTTATCAGTATTACTCCAAAGTCTCTGAGAAAAAAATTAGCACCACTCCAAAGGCTTATCCAGAACTGTTTTTTTATTTTATCTCTACTGACAACAGGATTAATACCCAAGTCTTTAGTTACTTCTAAAAAAAGTATCTCTATAAACAGAATTTAAAAGCATTTTTTTACTGCTATCTTCAACTCCAAATATCAACTTAGTAAGCTCCATGTCTATTTGTGATTTAAGACTATCCAATCTACTTATACGACTTTTTAGCAGATAATGTTTCAATTTCTAAATATAGTTTTTTTGTGCTTGTAAAGGTGCATTCTTTAAAAAGTTTGTTATATTCTTTCATGTAATCATGCAAATCTTTTTTTCCAAACTTTGTAATCATCACCTTTTAATAGTTTCAAAGCTTCATTATAATTTAAAAACATTATCATTCATATAAGTTGTTGTTATTCTGCTAATTTCTTTATTTATATCTTGTTTAGCCTTTTCAAGGGCAATCATATACTCTTTTTTTCGATATCTTGTATTGTAGTAAATGCCTTAGCTTCTCTTTTTAATTTGTCTTTCTTCCCAGTAATCTCTATTCTTTTGAGTCATTTACATCAACTCTAATCGGAGTATTCATATCTTTCATAACATTTATATCTTCTTCAGCTTTTATTTTTTTTCTAATTCACCTTTTTGCATCCTCAATAAAAAGGCAAAGTAGATAAAAATAGTTTCATGTGATACTATTCCTTGCAACTTTTTGAGCTGTATCTGCTGCTTCAACTAAGTTCTTTGGAATATTTCTAGTAAAGACTTTTTGAATATCAGTAGATTTTATTTTTTTAAGTTATGAAAATCTATCATAAGTTCTAATCTTTGATTAATCGCCTTTTTTTAAAAATACATTTCCTTTTTGTGCTGCTAGTTGTTCTAAAGCTAATAATTTATATCCTAAAGCAACTCCTGAGCTATTTCCACTAAACTCCTTATCCTGCATATCAGGTATCATTGAAAAATTTATGAATGTCCTGATTCAATCTATTTTTTTATTGTTTTGAGCATAGTTATCATTAACTTGTTTAACAAAGCCATTTAGCATCACCTTGCTCATTAATAAGCATAACTTTATTTTTTTATTCATTCTTTCTAGTTCTTCATCAGTAGTTCCACCCATATTAACCAAAACTAAGTATGCATCTGTAAAAATCTTTCATATCATCAATAGCAGTTGAAGTAGCTTCGTTATATCCATCTATCAAAGAAATTACATTTTTAAAAATCTCCGTTAGCCCTTTTTATTGTTCAAAAAACTCAATAATTGGGACTTGGTTAAATCCGTGTAGCTTAGTTTCTCCTGTTACCGATGGAACTTCTTTTTTTATCACTATCTGATAAAAAAATTCATAAGTTGTAACATTTGCACTATCATAAACTTCCAATGTATAAACCCATTTATCCTCTTTTATTTTTAGTTTTTATCCCATCTGACAGCTGCAATTATTCCTTTTTTTACTGTATTATCTCTCAGAATAAAAACAATCACGAGGATCTACAACTACATTTCCAATAGTATTATCCACATTTTTTTATACCATAACTCATAAGATTTACCAAAAAAATACTACAGTTTTGAGAATGTTCAAAATTTTTCTTGTTGCTCTTCTTCTGTTGCTAAATATTCAGATAACTTTTTCAAAAATCTTTTTTTAACTTATCGTCTTGTAAAGCATAAGAAATAGGCTTTCCTAAAAAAATAGGCTGTTGCAATAGTTGCAATATACTCAGGATAATTATTAATTAACTTAGTATCTTTTTTTCTTATCACTTCTATCTTTCTTATTTAAAATATTATGTTTTCCACTATAATAATCTTCCATTTTTTTGTAATTCTGGCAATTCATTTTTTTATAAATGCCTCCAGTGCTTCTTTTTAAATCTTCTACAGTCATTAATCCTCCTCTCTTATCTTATTCCTAAAAACATTTCTATCTATTGTTCTTACAGAATTATTTCTCATATAATCCTCAAGTGCATATCTCATAGCGTCCATTAAGTGGTTAAAATCATCAATGGGTTTGTTTACTGCTTTTTCCAAACTTATCTTTATCCCAAGCATAATTTGAAATCTCAGTTAAAAAAATTAACACATCTAGGATGTATAAAAAAATTTTAAAGTCTTGAATAAACTGTATTCCAGCATTAATGCTATCTTTTCCTTTTTTTAGATGCTTTTTATTCTATAAAGTCCTAAACCTTTCAAATGGTCTATACTTTTTTTGGCTCAGCACTATCAGCAACTATAATTTCTTTCTTAAAACCTAGCTTTTTCTATATTGCTATAAATAGCTGTGTTTTGCATTCCTTTTTGATATATTTCATCAAAAAAACATAAATTTCTTTTTGCTCCTGGTCCAATATTCCACAAAAAAGCAGCAGGGTCATTGGTATATCCAAAAATCTAACCCAAATACTGCTTTTTGCTTTTTTTGTCTTTTATTTAATATTTCTCTCCAATCAAACTCTAACTCTTGCCAATTTTTCATAGACAAGTCCATCTACTATTCCCCAGTTACCAAGTCCAGCAACTTGGTATCTACGTGGATTATTTTTTTCATATCTTCAAATAATTTCTTATCAGCTTCATCTAGCCATTCATTACATAGATAATTAGTAGTTAAAGCTAAAAATATTTGGTGCTATCCTATCAAAAAAATCTAGGTTTTTAACCAATGTCTTTCATTCCAAGGGTTAAAGGTTAAAATAATCTGCTTGAATAATGGCTCTTCTACAATACCTCTAATACTTTCATCAAGCATATTAAAAAGCTGTTTCATCTGTTAGTTCATAGGCTTCTTCTACCCAGCACCAACACAAACTACCTACTGAAACTGAAATTGATGTAATTTTCAATGGATCATCAAAACCTCTAAATAAAATTTTCTGTCCCGTTGGTTTATAAGTCATTTCAAGTGGACTTTCTTTTTAATTCCCAGTAGTCTTGAACTTGAAATCTATTTATTGCCCATCGTAAATCTGAATAACAACTATCTTTTAATGTTCTAAAAAAACTTTTCTTACAACAAGAGTATTAGCATTTTTTTATATTTCATCATGTTATAGATTATCCATAGAGCTGTTGTCTTGCTTTTTTTGAAGCTCTTGACCCTTTAACTACCTTATACCTACCTTTTGAAGTTCCAAAATGATTTATAGCCCTTTCCAACAATTTGAGGTAAATTTATTTTTTTATATTTACTCATCTAAATCATCTTCTCCAACAATCATAACAGGTAAAGTTCCTTCAAGTTTAGTTTTATCTGTAAATAAAGCATGTCTTTTTTTCCTAAGAGCTCTGCCGCTTTTTATTCTTTCTTTAGCTGATACTTGCTTTTTCATTATTCTTGCAGAAGAAACACCATCTCCTTCTCCCTCAACTACTACAACTTCTTCTTGTATTTCACCTCTCATCATTGCAGTTAAGTTTTTGTAAAAACTTCTTCTGCAGATGCTATCCTTTCAGATTCAGCTTTATCCATTAATTCTTTAACATAGGCTTTTATGTCCGTTTTTTTGTCAAGTTTTTCACTACCAACTTTTCTCGCATTCTTTTCTTTATATCCAGCTTTTAATAGCAGCTTCAGTAGCATTTCCACTAGCTACATAAAAACTCACAAAAAAAGCCTTTTTGCCTCGCATTTAACTTCAATGCTACTTCACCTCCAATTTATAAATAAAAAAAGAGAACCTTTTGAGTTCTCTAATTTTATATCTTTTAATTATTTTTAAGTTTTTGCAACAAAAAAATAGAATTTACCAAATAATATCCATATACAACTTTTTTTTCTTTTTCAAATTATTATAAGGTATATTTGTTATTAAAAATTTTATCTTCATCTATTCTATAACTAACATAGCCAAATATAGCCCACAAAGGATTTAAATAAACTAAATTTAATCTTATGTATAAATATCCTATAACAATAAAAAAAGTAAAAAAATTAACTATGATAGTAGAATTTTTTTGTTATATCAATTGATAATAAAGGTATTATATATGTCATAATATAACTAATTATTGTATCATCTGGGCGTTCTACTTTTTTTGAAAAGTCAATTCCCTATCTCCACTAGATTTACAAAGGAGAATAAAAACTAAATATAGAAATAACTATTGCTGTAATCACTGCAAATAAGAATAAACTTTTTCGTATAGTTGGATTTGTACAAATATCAAAATATTTTTTTCAAAAATAAATTATTAATATCATTATATATAATGGAAAAATACGATGATAAAAAAACATCATTATTTTTTTACCAAATTAGTAATGATCATTTAGATTCTCCTTTCATATAATAATTTATATTCTGTTATCTATCCTTTTTTTTCTTCTTTGATTATACTAATATAATAACAATCTCTCAAGATTCTTAAAATATCGTATATCTGTGTTTTATCAGAATAAATAATTTTTTTGGATTTTTTTCCATTTTCAATCTCTAATGGAATTTCAAACATATTAATAGTCTTTTTCTATGTAATCAAACCTTTCTATCAAAAGAGACATATCAACATCTTCATCTGACATTTTTTTGTTAATAATTTTTGTAAATCGCCCATCATCTAGACAATCCGTTTTAAATGTTTCAAAAATTTTTGAATTAGAGGTTTATTAGAAATAGTATTTAAAAAAACTCCTCAGCATTTTTTTCTGAATTTATCTTGTAAATAAAAAAATTCTTTCTAGTGATATATGGGATAAAAATTAAAAATTTCATTATTATAAACTATTAAATCTATATCTCCATCTAACCCTATTAATTTATCTTCTATCTTATTTAATTTGTTTCCAGAAAAAAACGAGCAATTAAGCCTTTACTATTTAATTTTTTTAAATTTAGTAACCCTTCTAAAAAAATTTTTATTTCAAAAATTTTTCTCCAGTGCCTACTTTATTTTTTTAACAGTTAAACAATAAAAAAATAAAAATCATCAGGATCTATTTCTGTTTCAACATGATCCGAATTTTTGAAAAACTTTCTAAAAATCTCTCCATAATTTTTTTATGTAATCAGTTTTACAAAAACTCAATAGTCCCATCTCTATACCCAGTAGGATTATAAGGTACTTGTTCTTTTGAAAGAAGCTGATTTAATTTTTTTAGAAATCAAATCTAAAAATATCATAAAAAAATTCGTCCATCTACATTTGGAGAAAAAAACTTTCATATCCAAAAATTTGTTTTTTTGGAAAAAGTATACCTCATAAGCCAAATCTCCCTGTTCTAAAAAAACTTATTATCTTTCTTATATCCATAATCCATCATCCCCCTAGAAAACAAAAATTATATTATATATTATACAACTTTTTTTACAAAATAAAAAAAGACTTTTTTTACAAGAAGTCTAACTTGTTTTCTACTCTGGGGAGAAAAAATTTTATTAAAGATTAACTTATAATCTTCATATGCTATCATACTATCACATAAATTTTTACCTTACAATAACCCTATTTTTTTACCCCTTTTTTACCCTGTTTTTTTACCTTTACTAAAATTCTATTAATCTTTGAGTCTTAAAATGTATCTCCAAAAGCTTCTAAAAATTCGATTTCTCATTCCATAAGTGCTTTTTCAAAGAAATATCTAATTGTGAAGCTATTTCTTCATAAGTCATTTTGTCAAAAATATTTCATTCGGATAAATTCGTAATCTTTATGATCTTGAACCATATTTAGACATTCATCTATTCTGAATATTATTTCTTTATAACGACTTATATTATTGGCTATTCTTTGTTTTAACTCTTCTATCTGTTCTACTTCACTTTTTAAATTCATAGTTTCCTCCACCTTGTCCTCCTGGTCCACATGATTTTTTTTTATTTGTGGATTTTTTTAAATTTTCTATTTCTATTTCTATTCTTTTCTGATACTTTAGATAGTTTTTTTAATATTTCTTCCATCTTTCTAAAAAAATTGTCTTTTTGCTCCTGTGTTGCCATCTTAATTCACCTCTGTTATTATATTATCTATAATCTCTAAATTTTTTTCCCGTCAGAAGAGTAAATATCTCTCATTTTTTTAGAAAAATTCAATTTTCTTTTGCTTCTAATTCATCATCAGTCATACATTTTTTTCTTTAAAAAAATGTGACTATTTATTATCCTTACTTGATTCCCATCTTTTACTCTTAATTCTTGTAAATACTCAATCATTATTTATCCCTCCAATACCCATTTTAACAATCTTATCCCTCTTTGTATTTTTTTGAAATACTTTTAATACAATCAAATTTTTATTCCAGGATCAGTAGATTTTTCTCATCATATTTTTTTAATAATTTTGCATCATTCTTTAATTCTTCAAGTTTTTTTGTTGAATTTGCTCTCGTGTTTTCATTTAATTCCACTCCTCCCCTAGCTCAATGGAATAATCTACCTCAAAAATCATCATCACTTTCTTCTGCTATTAACCTTTTTTTACCCATTCTAATGCCTCTATTTTGCATTTAGTTTTGTTGTATTCTTCTGCTCCAAGAAAAAAACAGTATTGTTATAATCTAATTCAATTTGCTTATTTTTGAATTTTATAAAAATAATTCTGCTTCATCTATCATAATCAATTCCCCCTATTTCTTATATTTTTCCAACTTTATAAGATTCTAATTTTTGCAATATGCTTATTAAAAATCATCATCTGTTACTCCAGTTACTAACAAGAGATTTACAGTAGCAGTTATCAAATCTAAAAGCTTCTGCTTTAAAAATTATCGATGTTTTTTTAATTGTTGTAAAAGTGCTAGTTTCTCTAACTTCTGCCAATAACTCTTTGTACTCTTCTTTAACCTTGCCCTAATTGAGATGCTTCGTTTGCATAAGCTATTGATTTATAGTTCATTAGTTTATTTAAGTCTATCCCTGATTCTATTTCCCCTAACTTTTTTCCCCAGAAATCTTTATACTCTTTAGATTCCAAAACTTGCTTAGCTTCAGTAATATCTAAAAAAATAATTACCTAGTCTGTAATTTTTTTATCATCTTTTTTTCATTTCCATAATCTTTTAGTATTTTCGATGATCCCACCAGAAACATAAAAAAATAAAATCCTCCAAATTTTCTCATATCATCTCTCCTCCATCTGAGTGCTAAAATCAATGCTTTTTAACTCACTAGCATACATGTGCTTCCTCCAATCTCACGACACTATCATCAATTTCTCTAAGCCACATAGTTTTAAAAATCTTCAAATGTATTAACTACATCAGTTATCATAGATTTTAAAAATTACTCCTATCATGTTTCTTTTATGCGAATTAACAGTTCCAAACATCATGATTACAAGAAACATAGTCCTAAGAAGTTCTAAATTATCTCCAGTTTCTTTATGTTCGCAAGCTACAAATACTTCATCTAAAATTTTAATGACATCTTTTTTTCAACATGATAATTAATCTGACTTTTAAATCTATCTACAATCTTATCTGATGCTTTTATAGTTCTTGTTAGAATAGCTTTGTAATATCTATTTAGAACCATACCATCTTTATCCCAAAGTTCTCTGTTAATTTTTTTAGATATTTGTTTATAAGATAAATCAATGTAATTCCTTGCATATCTCCATCTTTATGAGTAACTCTTATTTTTTTCATAAAAATCACTCCTTTAACAAATAACCCAAATATTCATAAGCCTTCTTATAATCTTCTATTCCGTTTTTCTTTCTAGCTCTCATTACATATTTTAAAAATGTTTCCAACACAAACAGCTTCAGAACCTTTCATGTCTTTTTACAACTTCAAAAAAATAATATCTTTTACTTCAATCCCTAAATCACCAAGCATATAATGTTTTGGAGATTTAACATTATCTATTTCAGAAGTTTCAACAGTTTCTTGAGTCCCATTTTCAATAATTTTTTTAATATTCTATTTTTTTAAGTCTTTCACTAGCTTCAACTTTTCCACATTCTAAATGTGATAAATAAGGTTGTGTGACATCAATTTTTTTTAGCAAATTCCTTTTTGATCTATATTATTATTTACTCTATATTCTTTTACTCTTTTTCCTAAACTCATTTTTTTATCCTCCAAAATTATTTTTTTATAAAAAAAGGGATAGATTTTTTTATCAAGGGATAGATAAAGGGAGCGATTAAGGGATAGATTTTTTTAGTTTTTTTCATTGGTATTAAAGGAAAAAGTGATAGAAGTGATAGATTTTCACTCTATATCTTTTTTTCTTTTTATTTATATATTATATATATTTATATATTTTTTTAATAAAAAAAGTATAAATAAATAAATCCCTTCTATCCCTTTCCTTTTTATTGTCAATACTAAACTATCAACAATCGCTCCCTAAATCTATCCCTCATCTATCCCTTTTTTTAATTAATCTATCCCTTTTTTTCATCATTAACTTTAATCCAGCCATGTGTCTTTTTTTCTAATTTTCGTAACACCATTACTTTTTATAAGTTTCAAAAACCAAGAGCTTCTAATTTGTGGGAGAATCTCTTTTTACTTAATGCACCATAACCACTTTCATTACAAAACATGGTGTAACAAACATAAATCTTACCAAAAGTATCATTTTTTTGATGTCATTTAAAATAAAAATCTTCTCCATACTCTTCAATAAATAATTTAACATTATCAGATTCAGTTAAATATCTATCTGTAAGCTCCTTAACAAGCTCACTCTTGGTAAGCTCTCCACCATTAGCTATAATTCTTTTCATTCCATTCAAGCCCCTATTAAGTATTCTTGATTTAGCAGCTGGTGTTGATAATTTTTTTGGTCAATTTTTCATATCTATAGTTTTTTTACAACTGCATCACAAGGAAAACATATAACTCTTCTAGCTATTCCACCAGATTTATCTTTGAAATTTGGCATTTCATTACAAGTAAAAATTAAAGTTGCAACAGATTTCATTTTTATTGGGTTTTCATACAATGCTCTACAAAGTATTTCATTTCCTGCTGCAAGAGTTTTAACTGCTCTTGACTTTTCTATAAGTGAAGCATCTATATCATCTCCACAGTTTACGAGTTTTCCATTTATTGCAAATAAGTTTTCAGATCTATCAAATTCTTCCAAAGCTACTGAGCTATGTAATTCTCCAACAAAGTTAGATATCATATTTAATGTTGTTGATTTTCCATTTTTTCCACTATTTGCAACAAAGAAAAATACATGATGTGGAAAGCTAGAAGTCATCAAAATATGTCCTAACATTTCTTCAAATAACATGATTAAACTTTTATCATAGTTACAAAACCACTCAATATAATTATCAACATCTTTACATTCAGCATCAGGATCATAAGCTACATCTAAATTAAATGGTGTAAATACTGTATCCATATGTAAGATATCAGCACCATCTAATATAAATCCATTGTTTAATTTTTATTGGATAATTATTATTGTTAGGCTCGATATCTGCTATTTTTAGTTAATTGATGCAGAAGCTCATTATCCTGTGACTTTTTTTAACTTTAAATTCATCTGTTCTAATATTTCTCTTAAAAATATTATTTGTTCCATCGTTTCCAACATATGTCTTCTTTCCATCTTTGTCTTCTTTAAGAAAAATAGAATCTACCATTATAAATTTTTTTAACTGAAACAATTTTTTTAACATATTCTGCAACAGCAAATATATCTAATTTCTTATTTCCTTTTTTTCATCAGAATAATAAAGTTCTATTTCTTCAACATCTGATTTTTTTGAAAGCCGATAAAATAGTGGGTTTTTAATTCATCATCTGTCAATGGAGTTTTAAACACTTTACTATTTATGAAATCAGCTAATTCTATTATATTTTCTTCAAGCACATTGTTATCTTGCAGTATTTTTTTATATGCTTATAAATAGCTTGATTTCTTCCATCACCATCATCCAATCCAAATAAATTATATTTAGCAGCTGGGATAGGATATAATGCTATAGGTAAAATAGCTAAATTATCAACTGTGGTATCGTTTAAAAATCGTTCTAAGAACTCCATTAACCTTTACCTTAGCTGATGCTTTTTTTCTTTCCAAATCCTGTCTTATAATCAACATTTAAACCACAGTAAGTCATAATGTTAATATTGTTATGTAATTTTAATCCGTTTGGAATCTTATAGTATAAGTGAGCTCCACGAGTAGTCTTTATTGCTCTAGTTGGATATTTATTTAGTATTTCTTTCCATAAATCATCAACATGATCAAAGTCGACTACTACAACATCTTCAGGAACTAAAAAAAGGCAGCATCTGATATTTTTAGATATGTCATAAACAAAAATCATCAAATGATGTTTTTGGGTTTGCTTGTCCCAGGTTCTAACTCTATGTATTTTTGGTTTTAGTTCCCATGATACCACCTTTCTATCTGTGAATTTGTTCTTCTCTATCAGTTTTTCTATAATAGTCTAAATCTAAAAATGCTTTTTGTCTAATTTCTCAATTTCTTCATTGTGAATATAAACTCTATCTGCTGAATTTGGAATCTTAGAACGTGTTTCAACTTCATCTTTTTATTTTTTTACTTTATAAATAGAACCATATTCTTTTTTTCCAAGTTGCAAATATTCTATTAACTTTTTTTGTAGTTCAATAGCTTCACCATTTATAACTGTTTCTACATGATGAAATGTTCCACCCATTTTGGCTACTTGCTGAAATGGCATTAAATTATTTTCTTTTTATTAAAGATAATATAAATCTATCCACTGGAATATCATCCATGTAATAAGCCTTTAAGGCCATATCTATAATTGTGAGATTATTTTTTTATCAAAGCTTCCGCCATTATGGTTTGCAAATAATCCTTTTCCTTTTTAATTTATACCCATCTTTTGTCTTAACTTTTTAAGATGTAGTTATTAACATCTCTTTGAGCTATTTTTTTACAGCATAATCATAATCTAAATTTAATCCATAGTTATTTTTCCCATTCTTTTGCATAATTCTATAATTTTTTTGGTAAATCATTATCATCATATGCTAATAAAAATTCCATCAGTATTACTTTTGGATTATTTTTGAATAATCTTTAAGTGATACTATCAAATCTGTTAATAATAGTTGCCCATTTATACAAATATTATTACTCATAACAGGATCATATAAATCATTGAACTCTGATTTTAAAGCTCCAAATGTTGAGTTTAAAAAGTATCTTATATATTTGTTGTTTTTGGATCTTTATTTCTTTTTGTATTCCATTCTAGTATCATATAAGTTTTTTTATAGTTCAGGATGCTCAGAAGCTCTAGACATAAAATTAAAATTAATAATCATGCTAGGATAATAACTTCCAACATCGACCATTAGCATGTTACCTTCATAGAATAAATTAGGTCTTGCTGCATGCAGTCCACCAAAAAGCATAAGTATGATCTACTCCACATAAGTTATATATTAAACTTTCTTTTTTTCCAGTTCTTTAAAAATCTTCACCAGCCAGAAATCTTTTTTTTGAATATCATCATAAAAAAATCTAAAAATTGGCTGTGGGATATTCTCTTTTCTTAACTTATCAGTTATAGTGAATAACATTCTATCTTTGTTTAACCTTGCTTGTGTTGGTAATTTAGATTTATTACATTGTAAAACTTTAGCTGCAAGGTTTGCCCTTGTTTTTAGAATCTAATTTTGATAGATTAAATTCTTTTGCAGATGTCAATTTTAGATTCAAAGTAATCTTTTCTATATTTGAATACTTTCTTTGTAGTCTCTACGTCATGTCTACAATACTTAATTACTTCCATTAATTCAGTATCTGTTAATGATCTCATCTAAGTTAAAAAGAAATTGGTGTTTCTATAATGTTCATACCCATGTTACTCTCTATTTCTTTTTAAACTTATCCCTGGTGGAAGCTCTTGCTTAGTATCGTAAGTTGGCAATTGATTAGCTATTTTTTTATAAAAAGCTTGTGTTCTCACCATTTATAATTTTTTTGAGATAGTTTATATACTTCTCCTGGTGTCATATTTCTTGATATTATTCCTGCTAAAAATCAAATCGTCATAGTTATGATTGTTGAATCCAATTAAGCAGTTTATATTGTTCATTGTCTTTTTTTAATAGCTCTGGATCATTGTGTATTATTATTTCTTCGTCTTGAGTAGTTATTATGACAACTAACCAATCACACATAAAAAAACTTCAAAGTCATAAAAATCCAACTATATCATTTCTCATTTATTTATCATCCTTTCATAGAATGTTGAGGGAGAGTTCAACTCTCCCTTTTTTATTTTTCCTATTATTCTTGGAAAAATAAACTTGAAGTTTTGGAATTCTTTTTTTAGTTGTTAACTCTATAACTACATCTTTTTCCAATAAGATCATCATTTAATCTTTGTGCTAATGCTACTTCATTTGCAAAAGTCTAAAGAAGTTAATGCTTCTCCTGTTAAGTTATAAATTATATTTATAAACTTTTTTTAAATTCATAGCTGCCATTTTTTTCCACTAAAGTATACATTTGCAAAAATACTTTTTTTATTTTCATTTATTAAATTTACTGAAAATGAAAACCATTGCGTACCTTTTTTTCATTTTCCTTGTATTCAAGTCCTTCTATAACTCCTTCATAAACTCCATCGGCTACAGAAAAAAATCTGTTTCCTTGTCTCCTGCTTTCCAATCTTGTGCCTCTAATTCTGCCATGATATCTGCTATACTCATTATTTGTTACCTCCATCTTTATTTATATTATTTGTGTTATTTACATTTACATTTTTCATTTTTTTGTTGTGGCCACTTGTTTAATAGCTGGTTTTATCTCAAAAAAACACCTTTTTACTGTTTTTTTAAAAATTGCTAAAAATCTTTTTTTATCTTTTTATATCTTCTTCTTTATATGCTTCTCTTTTTGTTAGTGCATATTCTAATGTAATTGCTTCCAATTTTTTTAGTTTGTATAGAAAAAAATCACATCTACCCATACAAGCATTCAATGCTTTTTTTGTCCTAGGCTAGGAGCTTGATACATTGTTTTGCCCATTATTTTCTGATTTTTTTCTATTGAATGAGATATAAATATTACATTCATATTCATTTGAGTTAATTCAATCATTAACTTCTTCCATACTGCATTGAATTTAGCATAGCCTTTTTCCAAATGGGATATCCGCTAATGATTCAACTTTAGCTGCTTCACATATATGAATTGTTAGCATAGTTTCAATATCATCTATCAAATCTATAATTACAGTCTTATATGTATGTTTTTCAGTTTTTTTAGAGCTTCTATAACTTCTGCAAACTCTGCAAAGGTTTTTAATTGCAACAGATGGAGTATTAACTTTTGTTGCATTTCCATCGGTATTTATTATCAAAGGACTTTCAAATTCTCTTGCTAAATAAGTCTTTCCTGACATTGATTCACCCCATATTAAAAAAAGCTTTTTTTGGTGTGATGTCTGCAATCTTTTGGTTCGTTTACTGGTAATTTAATCATTTTATCCTCCTTATAATCCAAGTGCAGCAAGTGCTGACTTTTTTTACTATCATTTATATTTGTTTTTACTTATTATTTCTTCTTTAACTTCTTCCACTATGTTTTTTTATCTGCTCTAACTGTGATTTTTACATAACCTTTTTTTGTTACTAACTTTTTGTATATTGTTCTGCTATTTCAGGCATCTCTTCTTTTTAATTTTTTTAGAATCAATAGTTTTTTTGTTGTAGTAGGATTTACTTTTTGTAATCATAAGAGCATCGGTAACTATTGTTTTAACTCCTACTTTTTTTCCATTAATCCATATAATATTTCTCTTTGATTCTTAGCTTCTTTTTTTCCATTTCACTAAGTCTGTTTAATTCTTTTTCTAGAACTGATAATTTGTTAATAGTATCGTTGTACTCCACTAAATTATCTCCGAAATAAAAATTCTTGTTCATTCATCTCTGGATTTTTGTTTTTAATCTTTCAACATCAATCCAAAAATTTCTCTGCTTTAGATAATATTTGTTGTATTAATTTATCGTCTCTTTTTATTTCCATGACTGAAATTCTTTCAGGATCAAAGTCTTGATTAAAATAATCATCTGTGTGCTGTGTTTCATAATTTAATCCACTCCAGAAATTCTCAGGTCTTTTTATATTGAACTAGATAACCTTTTTTTCAACATTGAATTGAAACATATACATTTGCATTTGTAACACATAATCATATACATCTTCATATGTTGTCTTGTCTCCAGCATTGGTTTTTAATCTCTAAGAGCAATCCTGCATCTTTATCTAATCCATCACAATTGAGATCTAAGTCCTAACTCTTCATTGATGTTTGTATTTTCTTTAAATTTAAGCTCATAAATACTATTGATATAATCTCTGATTTGTGGTTCTAATAATTGACCATATCTAGTGTATTCATTTCCTTTAAATGCTGCAGGGATTACTCCAGCTTTTTTTCTCTTGCGAGAGTAAAACAATCTTTGAAAGGACTTACATTAAACAGTGCGGGTAAATCACTCCCACCAAGGTATTTATTTCTATTTTCTGTCACATTCTCTCCTGGAGTATGTGATATTAATTTTTCTTGTTCCATTCATATCCTCCTAAATCTTCTAAACTTAATAATTTATCTACAAAGTCTTTTTTTGTCATCTAACCTTGTATAAACCTTTTTCTTCTATTGTCCCTATTCCAATGTACTTATAAACTGTTACTTTGTTTTTTTGACCTATCCTATAAGCTCTACCGATAGCTTGCTCATAGTCTTGATAACTCCAAGTAGGGACTAAAGAATATTACTTCTGAATTATATTGAAGTTCTATACCTGCTCCTCCTGCTTGAATCTGCACAAGAGTGGTTTTGTTTTTTAGATTTTTAAAATCTTCAAACTTAGGTATTTTTGCTTAGTGAGCCACTGACTTCATAATCTACTTTTTATTAATTCCTTTATAGCTTCAGCTTCTTTTTTTAAAGTTATAGAAAATTAAGATATTAGAATCTGTTGATTCTCTAAACTCTTTTAAATATTCTAGTTTTTTTCATTAAATCCAGCATACTGTCTAAGGCCAGCTATAAATTTTGGAGAACTATCATATAATTCATCTCCTAAAAACTCTATCTTTTTTTATAGTGATATATTCATCGCCAGCTGCAAAGTAATTTTTCTTCAAAGACTAAATCTGGTAAATCTATACAATCATTTTTTTATTAAGGGCTATACTACTAATGGCCTTCCAACACTTATCAATGTATTCTGTGTTCTTCCAAGCTACTATTTCATAAAATCCCATGTAGTTCATTTTCTTTATTGCGTTAGATTTTTTTCATAAGCATAACCACTAGCATAAATTCCAAATATAGCCATATAGTTTCCTAAATCTTGATATCCATTACTTGCTGGTGTTGCACTTAACAAGCAAAATCCATAAGAAGCTTTACAAAGTTTTAAAAGCTAGTTTACTTCTTTGAGACTTTTTTTATAATTTTTTTAATGTAATGACACTCATCAAAAAAATCAAATAAGTATTTTTTTATCTCCATCGACATGTTTTTAATCTGCCGTAACTAACAACTTCATAATCTGTATTTGTTCCATAGTATTTATTGAAATTATTAATTTCTCTATCTCAGCCACCTTCTTTAATTTTTCTGAGCTGGTGCTATTATAATTAATCTTTTACCTTGTGCATGCTTCCAGTAATGATGTATTGATAATATTGTCTTTCCAGTTCCAGTTCCTAATGGATATATATAATTTTTTTAAACTTTTTATCCAGTAAGTCTTTTTTTGATATTGATATAGCATCATATCAACCCACCATCTTTTTAATATTTGCCAAAAACTCTTCCATATTGTGAGCTACTCCAACCAATCCGCCACTATCTTTTTATCTTTTTGTATTTGAGCTTTTTTTGTAACTCTGAAACAATTCCACCATCACTTCTTTTTAACTTCTATAGCTACAAATTTACCATTTATACAAGCTATAATGTCGGGTACTCCTGTTTTTTTGAAATGGTCCACCATGTACCTTAAAAATACCAGTGATTGTTTTGTTCCAACCATTTTTTTATTTTTATTTTTCAACTTGTTTTTTTCTAGCATTTTCAATCTCCTTTATTCATATTTTTTTGAATCCATTCCTTCAAATAAAGAAGATTGTTCTAATTTAATCTTTGCTTTTTCTTCTTCTAATGTTTCTAGATTTAGTTTGGCTTGATTAAAAATAAGCTTCTTTTTAATTCAATTCCTAAACTTCTTCTATCCATTTCTAGTGCCATATATTGAGTGCTTCCAATTCCCATAAATGGATCTAAAACTATATCATTTGGATTAGTCCATAATTCTATACATCTGGCTATTACATCTAACTGTAAAGGACATATATGTCTTTCATCTTCTTCTGATCTTGCCTTAGTTCTATTCAAAGTATTTGTTTGTCTAATATCCATCCATACAGGGTTGGCATACCTTCTCCATACTTGGTGAGAATAAACAGGCAATTCGTTATATTTTTTTCTTTATTTTTTTACTTTTTCAGGATCAGGTTCTGGTCTATCTCCTTTTTATTCCTTCTGGTTCATTTTCTCCATAAAAATCTAACTAAACCTTCAGGGTGTTCTATTCTTTCAGGGTTTTTCTCCATCTTTTCTAAATGTAACAATATAATCAGGCAAACCATTTCTGCATAAACTTGAATCTTTACATAATTGTTTATGTAATAACCCTAGTGCTTTGGTTCTTGTTGCTTCAACTAATGGATCTTTATATATTGTTACCTTTGAATGATATATGAATCCAGCTTCTTGGAATAATCTTATTATTTCTCCTGGAAAATCTTTTAATCCAATCACTCCGTCTTTTGATTTCATCATCGGTAAATCCATACAATGAATACTTATTAATCTCCCTGGCATAAGAACTCTATGTAATTCTTTAATTAAAAAAATTAAAATGTACATAAAATTCATCATCATTTTTACTATTTCCCATATCTCTATCACTATTTGAGTAAGTGTATAAACTCGCAAATGGTGGACTAAATATAGAATAGTGAATTGAATTATCTGGTATTCCTTGAATTACTTCTACACTATCTCCATGATATATTGAATATTTATCTTTTTATTATTTGATTTATAACGTTCATTTTATCCTCCAATTTTTTTAATTTAACGTTCTCATTTCTTCCCAGTTAGGTAGTATCATTTCTGTTTTGTGGTACGTATTCTGTTACTATTCTAGATGTTGAATGTAACTCTTTTTGTGTTATTTCTTTAGTTAGTTCCACCATTTGAGATTGCATGTATTTAGCATCTTCTTCTTTTTCTAGCAATATTTTTCTTTAACTGTTCCTTCTTTTGCTGAAAAGAATTATGTAAACATTAACTTCTTTTTGTTTGACCAAATCTCCAACATCTCCTAATAGCTTGATAATATTGCTCGTAACTATCTGATAACCCAACAAATATCATATTGTTACATTGCTGCCAGTTCATTCCAAAACCTGCTATTGATGGTTTTTGTAACTAATGATTTTTATTTCATTATTTGAAAAATTTAATCATTGTTTCAGCCTTATATTTTTGAGTTATCTGAGCCCTTTACCTCATAACTATCATTTATATACTCTTTTTAATTTAGCTGACTCATCATTTAAACTACACCATACTAGCCATTGTTCGTTTGAACTATTAACTATATCTGCAGCTTTTTGACATCTCACATCTAACGTTTCACGTCTTACATTTCTTCTTTGTGTAAGAGTCAATTTATCGTTATAAAATTCATCTCCATCAGCTATAATTTCAAATATATTTAATTTTGGTAATGTATAGCCTTCTATTTCATAACCTAGATTATTTGGATTATCTATAAATACACACCAACCAGCCATCCATTGCCAAAATATTTTTATCAGCATGTCCTTTCAATCTCCATTTGGCTGTATCTCCACCATCATGGATAAAAGTACATTGAAAGCATTTCGTTTCTTGTCATTATTCCTAAAAAAATTCAGCATGATTTCCAAGTTCCATATAATCGTTTGGTGCTGGTGTTGCTGTACAAGCTAATTTAAAAGGACAATGTAAGAAGTTTTCTATTATTTGAGTTCTTATTTTTTTCCAGTGAAACTTTTTAATATAGAACTTTCATCTAAAAACTATTCCTCCAAATTCATTGGCCACAAACTTATCTAACTTTTCATAATTAGTTATATTTATTCCTGGAACTACATCTGATTGACTTTCACAAATATTTACATTTATTCCAAATGTTTCTCCTTCATGTTTTGTTTGTAATGACACAGCCAACGGAGCCAGTATTAAAAACATTTCTTCCTGTATGTTCATATACTTTATTAGCCCATTCAAGTTGCATAATTGTTTTTACCTAATCCACAATCTGCAAATATTGCTGCTTTTCCTTTTTTTCAAAGCCCATCTGACTATATCTTTTTTTGAAAAATCATATAGTTTCTCATTTAAATCTTTTTTTATCGATATCAAACCCACTACTTATAATTGATGTGGATTTGTTAAAAATAAAAATTTTCATATTCTTGCATTGTCATCTCCTTTTTATGCTATAATTCAAGTAAATAGAGTTATCTATTTACTTTTTGTTTTAAACATCTGTCATACAACTTTGGTCGGGAGTAGCAGATGTTTTTTTCTTTTTTTATAACTTTTTTTCCAGCTAAGAAATTTAGCCAATGAGCTTTTTATAATTAAGTAAGCTCCTCTTTCATTTTCTTCATTTTTTTCTTTTTTTGTAGATGCAGCCGGGAACTTCATTTGCTCTTATTAGGCTGTAGACATCATCTTTGTTAAGTTCTCCATCAGATAAGGCTACTGCTTCATCTACTGTTATTTTTGTAATTTGGCATTATTTTTGCACCTCCTTTTTAATTGTTTAATTTAATTAATTGATCGATTATGTTCAAGCATTCGTTTTTCAACAAAGACTACATTATTACAAGGCTCACTATCAAAAATGATTAGTGTCAAACCCAATATAATAAGCACCATCCCTAAATCTGTAACCACTATAAGTTAGTCCCCGTGGCACTCAATATCGTTGATATCGTCATAGTGTTGTTCGAAATAAATATGATTTTTTTAGGTACTTCTACATACCCACAGTACCAGTTATAACGTCCATCATCTGTGTGAGTAATTACATAACTGGATCCTTTAAAAAAATTCCCACTTTCATAATTTCTAAATTCATTTTTTTATCCTCCTTTTTAAAAATAGTTCTTCAAAAATCATAAAAGTTCTATGTATTTTTCCATAAAGTTTATAAATTGTGTTGATTAACCATTTTACTTTGTATCTAACTACATCTTTTTGTTGTAGCTTCCATGTATTCAATCATTTTCTCTCTCCCATATTTCTAATATTTCTATTATTTTTTTAGAGCTCTTTTTAAGCTCAATCCTTTTTAACTCTGCTCTACCCCAATATTTATCTAAGATTTTTGTTATTTAGCATTTTTTTCCTCCTTTAATGCTTCATACCAGCATAAATTTTTTTCTAAATTTTCTAATGCTACATCTCTCATTTCATGTTTACTAACCACCAAAACATCTTTGATATTTGAGTACCAAATTTCAGCTATTTTCTTATCAGAATAGTGGTTGTAGTCAATTCCTAAAAAAAGTCCATTTGCATTTTTTTGGCTTAATACCACTAATCCGAATATTATTCTTGCTTCATGATTTTTTTAAAAATATAAATCTTCCATACTCCTCCTTTCTTTTTTTTGTTTTACTTTAAGTGTCTAAAAAGTTTAAAAAAATATTTTTTTCTCTTTCTTTTTTTCATTAAGATTTAAAAGTTCAGATATTTTTTTTAACTTCTGAAACCTTAAATTCATTTTCTCCATTCACTTTTTTTCTCATTCCAAAAGGACTCAAATTCAATTGTTTAGCAATCCAATTAAAAACGATATCCACTCTCTTCAATTTTTCTTCTTTAATAAATCTGTTTCAATCATAAGAAACCTCCTTTCTTTTTTTGTTTACTTTAAGTGTCTAACACAATATAACATAACGTTCTCTTAAAGTCAACATATTTTTTTGAAAAAAATAAAAAAAGTTGCTTTTTAGTGACTAATGTTATATAATTCAATTAATAAAAAGCTAGGAGGTAAAAATTTATGACACTTGGTGAAAAAGGTTAAATTAAAAAGAGAAGAATTAAATCTTTCGCAAGAAGAATTAGCTGAAAAAAATGAATTACAAATCAAAAAAACATCTATACATAAAAATAGAGGTTGGAATTACTGATCTTCCTTTATCAAAAAGTAAAAGAATTAGCTGCTGTTTTAAAAAAACAACACCAGCTTATTTGATGGGGTGGGAAGAAGAAAAAAACACAAGAAAAAAAGAAAAATAATATTTTTTTTCTCAACTAACAAATGAAGAACTAGCAAAAATTAGAAAAAAATTTAAAAAAATATGTCAACAGTTATGTTTATGAATGAAGGGAACGATATTTCTGATGAAGATAAAGAAACTCTAGCAACAGCTTATGCAGAAGTATTAATTTCACAAAGGAAGAAGTGATGCGTAATGACTACAAAGTCTATAATAAATGCTGCTCTAAAAACTTCGTAAAGAATATGGTAATATATACAATTTAATAAAAGATAAAGGAATTATATTAAAAATATGTAGATTTAGATAGTAGTATTAGGGGTTTATCGGTTGATAATGTTATTTTTATTAATTCAAGTATTTCAAATTTTGAAAAAAAGATTTTGTCATAGCTCATGAGATAGGACATTATATATTTCATGATGATTCTATAAGACAATTTAGTAAGATTGAAGCTTTTTAAAGGTTCAAGAGAAGAAACACAAGCAAATTTATTTGCTACTATATTTTTACAAGCTAAATATAAAGATTGTGATAATGATGATGAGATCCAGAAGATCATTAATTATGTTTGGTGTAATTACTTAAATTTTAAATAAAAAAATACCCCAGCAGTGATACTGCGAATATCACTATAGGGGCTAAAAAGAGTGGTTATATCTTTTTGGTTCGTAATTAGATTATAACACACTCTATTTGAGTACGTCAAATTAAAAAGGAGTGTGATTTTTTTATGAGAGCAGCGAATGGAATGGGTACTGTTTTTAAACTATCAGGAAACAGAAGAAAGCCATGGGCTTTATTAGGTCCCTAAATATTACAGCATAGAAGAAAAAGAAATATAAAAGAGATTTTTATAGCCTGTTTTAAAAACTCAAAAAAAGAAGCTGAGACTTATAAACTAGCAATGTTTACAAATAATCTTGAAATGTTAGAAAAATACAGGAGTAAAAAAATTGCTAAGAAAAAAAGAAAAAAGGAATAACATTTGAAGAGTTATATAGGTTATGGATTAAGTCTAAAGAAGATGTTAAACCAGGAACAAAAATCAAACTATGAAACTAATTTTAAAAAGAAGTAAAAAAAGTTATATGGTTTAGAGATAGCTAAAAATCAATGGTATTATGCTACAAAAACATCTTTTTATAGTTTGGATCTAACTAATAGTACATTAAGATTATTAAGAAGTTTTTTTGGTCTAATATATGGGACTTTGCAATTCTAAATGATATGGCCACTAAGAACTATGCTAAGTTTTTTTAAAATTACCAGTTCAAGAAAAAAAGGTAACAAGACTGGGGATAGAGAAAGACCAATCAGTAAGGAGGAGTTACAAGTTTTATGGGATAACTTATATAATTATGATGTAGACAAGTATAGAATTATAGATATGGTATTAATCTTATGTTATACAGGGCTTAGAATAAGTGAGTTATTAAAAGTGAATAGAAAAAAATATCTATCTAAAAGATTATTACTTTGAAATAGAAGCGTCTAAGAGTAAAGCTGGAATAAGAAAAAGTACCTATTGCAGATAAAAATACTAGAGCTTTTTAAGAATAGATATTTTTAGTAAAGATAAACATTTATGGCAGAGACTTGATGGTTTAGAGTATGATTATGATTCTTTTGATAATCATTTCAGAATATTGTTTAGAGATATGGGCTTATCATATCATAGCTTACACGATACTAGACATACATTCGCAAGTCTATTATCAGATACTGTAGCAGATAAAGATGCAATTATTAAAAATGATAGGACATTCTAGCTATAAAACTACATCTGAGGTTTATGTGCATAAGAATCTCAAGAAATTAAAAAGAAGCTGTTGATGAGATATAAAAATAACAGTATATAAAATATATAGATATTATTAAAGTGTTTGCACTTTGTTAACATCTAATTCAAATTAATCCAATTTATCCTACACTTAAATTTTTGAATTAATGGTATTTAGCACACTTTTAGAAATCATATTTTAAAAAATAGTTTAATTTTCTACAAAAAGCCCGAACTTGCAAAAAGTTGAGGGCTTTTTTTGTTGTTACGATATTTTTTTGTTGCTAATTTGTTGCTAGTAAATTTGGTTTTTTTATAGCTTGACTTTATAGTATTAATGAGTTAAAATTAATTAAACAAATACCTTTCTCAATGTAGGGGATAACATTGAATTGATACAATTATGTTTCTCAATGTACAGCTAAACATTGTTGATACAAATACCTTTCTCAATGTAGGGGATAACATTGAATTGAGCAATGTAAAAGCCCTAAGGAAACTTGGGGCTTTATTCTTTATGGAGGATATATGGAGATTAATGGTATTTATTTTTGCCAAAAGAGAATTTTTATCAAATAATAAGAAATATAGGTGGAGTATGGAATGACTCAAAGGAAAGACCTATTGTTTGTCTTTTTAAAAAATAGATGATACCGATATTTATTGGGCAATACCAATGGGTAATTTAAATCATAGAAGTGAAAAAGGCAAAAAGAAAGATTAGATTTTTTTATTTGAATATAGAAGAATCTGATATTCGTTCTTGTTTTTTTATCATATAGGAAAAACAACAATAGATACTATTTTCTTTATTTCTGATGTTGTTCCAATAAAAAAGAAATCTATATTGACAGAGAGTATCTAGGTTTTAACAATATCCATTATATTATAAAGAATAAGAAATTAATATCTGAGCTAGAAAGAAAGTTAAAACGGATATTATATTTTTGAAGACAGCACACCTAATTATTTCAGACAACATATAACAGATTTAAAAAAATAAACTATCAAATATAGGCTAGAAGATTTTTGACAGAAAGTCTATAAAAAGAATAAGAAAGGAGTTTATATTAATATCTATGAAAATTATTGAATACAAAAGATCCATTTTATTCGACTAGAAATATAGAAGCTTTAAAAAAGTCGATAGATGAAGTAAAAAAAGGTAAGCTCATTACAAAAACTATTAAAGAATTAGAGAGAAGAGAAAAATAACATTTTTTTAAAAATAGAAAAAGCACCTAGTTTTTAGCTAAGTGCTTTTGTGTTTAATTATAATAATGTCAATCAAATTCTAAAAATATTCCTTTTTGTCTTAAACTTTCCTTTGCTTTTTCTCTTATTCTCTAAAAAGCATATTATTTTCTTTTGACTTCTTTAATCACCCAATCAGGTGGGTTATCAACAATAATTTCTAGTATTCTTTTCATCAGCTAATTTAGTATAACCTTGTTTTTACTGATTCAGGGGTTATAAATCTCATTTAATTACTTCCTTTTTTTCTTTATCATATACCCAATAAGGAGCTGTTAATGTAGCTAACCTATCATATTCAGGATCATAAAAATATTGTCATCTTAATCTTCCCCTAGGTTATATAATTTTAATATGTAAACATCTATTTCTATAATTGGCAATAATAACCTTTTTATAATTTTCAAGAACTTTTGTTTCTCCTAACTCTTCTAATCTTTTTAAAAAGTTTATTTCTACTAACTTCTTTTTAAAACTTGTTTTATTTCCATTTTCATCTGTATAATGAATATTAATTCCTATACATGCCGAGTCAAGAAGTTCATAAATTTCATCATAATTTTTTTCATCAATTAAATCCTCAGGTAATAAAAAGTATCATATTTAACACCTCTTTAATTTAAAAATTTATATTGGTTTATATATCCCAGCTTTATAATTTTCAACAACTTTTATTTCACCTATTTCTTCAATTCTTTTTTTAAAAGCTTTTTCTTTTCTATTTTTTTGATAAATTTATTTCTTTTCCATCTTTAATTAAAACTGTTTCTATATCATTAAAAAAATAAAAATCTAATAACTTATTGACTTCATCATAATTTTTTATTAATTAAATCCTCTGAAAGTCGCCAAAAACATTCTTTTTCTCCTTTTCAAATAATTTTTTTCTCAAATTCAAATAAGTCTTTTTGCTGAAATTTCTAAATTTTCAATGTTATATTTTTTTCTTAATGTTATTCACATCACTAAGCATTTTTAGAGGTAAGTTCTTTTTTTCTCTTTATAATTTTTTTAAATCCATCTAATCCAGCTTCATAAGGAGTTTCTAGTTTTTTTACATTCAAGACAATACTCTTTATAAATTTTTCCAAATGCTTTTTGAGCTTTTTTTCTAAATCTGTCATCTTTAAAAAAACTCCTATATTTTAAAAAAATAATTTTTTTCAATTATTTAGTTCTTTCCTTAAAAAAATTCTTTTCCAATATGGATTTTTCTTTATCAAAAATTTCTTTTTGCTCTGCTGTTAAATTGTGGGGATAATCTGCAAATAAATTAAAGATTTTTTTATCTTATCAAAACTAAAACATATGTTTTCCAATAGAATCTAAATCATCTATCCACCATATTTTATCGTTTTTATTTTGTTTATAGAAATCACTTAACATATTTATTTCTCCTTTTTCTTTTATTTTTATCTTCTAATAAACCCTAATTTCTTAAAAAGCTTTATTACAGGCAGCTTCATATTCTTTTCCTTTTTCTCTTTCTTCTTTTAGTTAAAGAAAAAAATCAATAATATATTCATCTGGAACTAATATTTTTATTCATTTTCCCTCCAATATATTCTCTCAATTTATTCCTTATTCATATACCTACTTATACTACTATATCCTATGTATGTCAATGTTTCTTTTGTAAATATTACTAATTTTTTTATTTTCAAAAATAAAATTAACAATTTATAATGTACTATTTTGTAAAAATATCTAACAATAGTTATAGAATAATGCTATAATGTAAAAATAATAGGAGTATTAAAGTGGAAAAAAATATTCAGTATCAGAATTTAATAGAATGGTAAAAAGTTATATAGATGACATTGATGATTTTCAAGACTTTTATATTGAAGGAGAAATTTCAAATATAACTTACTATAAAAGTGGACACTTATATTTTTTTCAGTAAAAGATAGTAAATCACAAATTAAATGTGCTGCTTTTAATTATAAAATGAAAAGAATTCCTGAAGATTTAAAAGAGGGAGATGCAATTAAATTATTTGGAGATGTTGGTTTCTATGAAGTTAAAGGTGAATTCCAAGTCTTAGTTAGACATATAGAAAAACAAAATGCTTTAGGAGCTTTATTTGCAAAACTTGAAAAAGTAAAAGAAAAAATGGCTGAAAAAGGTTATTTTGATGAAAGTCATAAAAAAAGGAATTACCTAGATTTCCAAAAATATTGGAGTTGTTACAGCTTTAACAGGAGCTGCACTTCAAGATATTATAAAGACAACAAGAAAAAGATTTAATTCAATAAATATTTATGTTTATCCAGCAAAGGTACAAGGACTTGGAGCAGAACAAGAAATAATTAAAGGAATTGAAACTTTAAATAAAAATAGAAGAAATAGATTTGATTATTGCTGGTAGAGGTGGAGGAAGTATAGAAGATCTATGGGCTTTCAATGAAGAAGAAGTTGCTATGGCATTTTTCAATTCAGAAAAACCCTATAATATCAGCTGTAGGACATGAGATAGATTTTCTTTTATCTGACTTGACCGCTGATAAAAAGAGCAGCTACTCCTACTCAGGCGATAGAGCTATCAGTTCCTGAAAAAGAAAAGCCTTATAAAAATCATTAGATGATAAAAAAATATACTTGGCTAAGTTATTGAAATCTTATCTTGAAGATATGAAAAGAGAGTTATCAATAAGAATGGATAATTATCATTTAAAGAATTTTCCTAGCACTATTAATAACTATAGAGAACTAATAGTTGAGAAGGAAGAAATTTTTAACAAAAATCTATAAAAGATTTCTTAGAGCAAAAAGACATCTTTTTGAAGTTAAGATAGATAAAGTTTCAGTTTTAAATCCAATAAATACTCTTAAAAAGAGGATATAGTGTTAGTCAAGTTAAAAAATAAAAAGAATAGATGTTTTTAGAAGATGTAGAAGTCAATGATGAAATGACAACTGTCTTAAAGAATGGTAGATTAATAAGTATTGTTAAGGAGAAAAATTTATGAAAAAAATAATGATTAGTTTATTTATATTAGTTTCTATGCTAGGTTTTGCTGAAGGAGAAAAACGAAGGATCGGCTATAAGAGAAGTACCTATTTTAGGAAATCAAGAAGCACAAACAGAAAGTACAAGACCTGTTTCAAATGGTGGGGGAGAAAGTCAAACTCCTGATGATGGCGGAGAAACTGTAGAAAATCCTGAAACTCCAAAGGAAGCAACAGGAGTTAGAGAATACAGACCACAAAGTTTAATTCAACTTGATGAACAAATGAAAAAGGGAACTCGTAGTTCTATAATTCAGTTAAATGCTAGATATGAACAAGAATTAAATGCTTATTTGCAATCTGTTTCTTATAACAGTGATGTAATATTCTATCTAGCAAATGAATATATGATGCTTAATAACTATAGTAGAGCTAATAAGATTTTTCTTAAAAAGACAATAAAGATTTAAGAAATGTTTTTGGAGCAGCTACTACATATAGATTTATGGGACAACATAGAAATGCTATTGATAAATATAGTCAAGCTATATCAATGAACTCAGGTTTTGCAGAATCATATTTAGGAAGAGGACTTTCGTATAGAAATTTAAATGAATATGATAATGCTGTTAGTGACTTAAAGACATATATTTCTAAAAACTGGAGCTCATGATGGTTATGTAGCTTTAGCAGATGTGTACTTTAAAATGGGAAAAAAATAAAGAGGCTTATGCAATTGCTAGCCAAGGTATAGCTAAGTATGGAAACTCAGGGATATTAAAAAGTTCTAGCTAACAATATCTTAAAAAATAAAAATAGACTAATAGACTAAAAAGTTGGGGTGAGATTATGAATTATGATTTTATTACAATAAATGATGATATATATCCTGAATGTCTAAAAGAAATTTCTGATCCTCCTGAAAAAAATTGTATTACAAAGGGAACTTAGAATTATTAAAATCTGAAAGAATGATAGCTGTAGTAGGAACAAGAAATCCAAGTTCTTATGGGAAATTGTGTTGTGAATATATGATTAAAAAAATGAGTAAAGCTGATATAACAATAGTTAGTGGTTTTGCAAAAGGAATTGATAGTATAGCACATAAAACTCTCTAATTACAGGAACCAGAACAATAGCAGTTATTGCTTCAGGACTTGACATAGTCTATCCTGCCTCAAATCTTAGTTTATATAAAAGAAATAGAAGAAAAAGGACTTATTTTTAAGTGAATATGAAGCTGGAACTAAGCCTTTTTAAAGGGAATTTCCCACAAAGAAATAGAATAATAGCGGGCTTATCAAAAGGAGTTATAGTAGTTGAAAGTAAAGATAGAGGAGGTAGTTTAATTACTGCTGATTTAGCACTGGAATATAATAGAGATGTCTATGCTGTTCCAGGTGATATTTTCTCTGAATATTCAAAAGGTTGTAATAGCCTTATAAGAGATGCAAAAAGCAAAATCTCTTTCTAATATTAAAGAATTACTGGAAGACTATAATTGGGAAATAAAAAGAAGAAGCTAAGCTAAAAGTTAGTAAAAATCAACAGTTAATTTTAGATAGCTTATCTTCAGAAAAAGAGTCTTGATAAAATACTTGAAGAAACAAAAAAATAGACCAAACAGAAATATTGTCTGAGTTAATAAATTTAGAGATAATGGGACTTATTAAAAAGTATTGCAGGAGGAAGATATAAAAAAATCTTGTAAATACTATAATTAATTGTTATAATTCACTGTAAAATAAATTTTTAAAATACGAGGTGTTAGAATTGGCTAAAAAAGTTGGATAAGAACAAATTAGTAATAGTTGAATCACCAGCTAAAGCTAAAACAATAGAGAAAAATTTTTAGGTTCTTCATATAAGGTAATCTCGTCTTATGGACATATAATAGATTTACCTAAGACTAAAATTGGTGTTGATGTAAAAGATAATTTTAAACCATCTTATCTTACTATTAAGGGTAAAGGTGAAGTCATAAAGAAATTAAAAAGAAGCTGCAAAAAAAGCTGATGAAATATATCTTGCATCCGACCCCTGATAGAGAAGGAGAATCTATAGCTTGGCATATAGCCAATACTCTAAAAGCTAGATCATAATGAAAAATAGAATAGAATTTAATGAAATAACTGAAAAAGCAATAAAAGAAGCAGTAAAAAAATCCTAGAAAAAAATTAATATATCTAGAGTTAATTCACAACAAGCTAGAAGAATCTTAGACAGACTAGTAGGTTATGAAATAAGTCCTTTTTATGGAAACTTATTTCTCCAAATACAAGTGCTGGAAGAGTTCAATCAGTTGCATTAAAAAAATTATATGTGAGTTGGAAGATAAAAATTAAGAGCTTTTGTTCCTGAAAAATATTGGGATGTAAAAAGGTATCTTTGATGAAAAATACAATCTAAAACCTATATAAAATTGATGATAAAAATTGATAAATTAAAAAGATGAAAAAAATTACTTGAAAGAGTAAAAAAAGATTTAAAAAAAGAAATATGAAGTTATTTCATCTAAGGTAAGTAATAAAAATTAAAAACCCACCATTACCATTAAAAAAACTAGTACTTTTACAACAGTTAGCCTCTTCATATTTAGGTTTTTTTCTGCAAGTAAAACTATGACAGTGGCTCAAAAGCTATATGAAGGTATAAGTATAAATGGAGAACATAAAGGGCTTATCACATATATGAGAACGGACTCTACTAGAATTTCTGAAGAAGCTAAAGAAATGGCAAGAAAAATATATAACTAAGGAATATGGTAAAGAGTATCTAGGTTCAGTAAGTCCCTAAAACAAAAAGAATGATAAGAATGTTCAAGATGCCCATGAAGGAGTTAGACCAACTGATATTAACTTAACTCCTCAAAGTATAATGCAGTTTTTTTGGATAAAGACCAATTTAAACTATATAATTTAATTTTGGCAAAGATTTTTTTAATATCTCAACTTGCTGCTATGAAATATGAGCAATTTGAATATATCTTAGAAAAAGATAAGATACAATATAGAGGAAGCATTAATAAAAATAATTTTTTTGATGGTTACTATAAGGTATTTAAAGAAGAAGAAGATTTACCTGTAGGAGATTTCCTGAAATTAAAGAAGGAGATAAATTTACTCTTGATAAATTAGATATCAAAGAGGACTATACTAAGCCTCCTGCAAGACTTACAGAATCTTCTTTTAGTTAAGACTCTTGAATCAGAAGGAATTGGTAGACCATTCTACTTATGCAAGTATCATAGATACTTTTAAAAAAAGAGAATATGTTGAACTACAAAATAAAAGTTTTGTTCCAACAGAAATAGGTTATGAAGTTAAGACACAACTTGATAAATTCTTTTCCTAATATAATGAATATCAAATTTACAGCTAAGCTAGAAGATGAACTAGATGAAGTTGATAGTGGGGATAAGGATTGGATAGATTTATTAAAAACTTTCTATACTGAACTACAAAAAATATGAAGAAAAAAATGTAAGGTCAGTGTGGAAAAAAGAATTAGAAAAATTAGTTGAATCTGATATTATTGGTAAAGATGGAAAACCTTTAATAATGAAAATTGGAAGATTCGAAGATACCTTACTTCACAAGATGAAGACAGTAAAGAAAAATATTTCTTTAAAAAGGTATTGAAATTTCTCTTGAAGAGATCAAAAAGTGGGAAGATTTATGTTAAAGATAAAAATCGAAGAACTATTGAAAAAGAAAGAGGGAGAAAAAGACAGATATAATTTTGGAAAAATGGAGCTAGATTAATTCTTAAATATGGAAGATTTGGAGCTTATTTAGAAAGTGAAAAATTTAAAGAAGATAATGTTAGAAAGACTATTCCAAAAGATATCAAAACTAAGATTGAAAAACAATACTATAAAAAAAGAGAAAAATGGTATTTTTATGTTTAAAAAGAAATTTTTGAAAAGATAGAAGCAGAAAAATGCAGCTATCTTAAAGAAAGCTGGAAAGTGTGAAAAATGTGGTAAAACCATTTGAAATCAAAAGTGGAAGATGGGGGTAAATTTTTAGCATGTACTGGCTATCCTGAATGTAAGAACATAAAGAAGATAGAAAAAGAAATAAAGGGGGCATTAGCCCCTTTTTTAGAAGGATATGGAGGATATATGGAAAAAGGAAGTTATAGTTGTAGGAGCTGGACTTGCAGGTTCAGAAGCAGCCTATCAACTAGCTAAAAGAGGAATAAAAAGTAAAACTATATGAAATGAAGGCTAAACAAAAAGACTCCAGCTCATTCAAAAAGACTATTATTCTGAATTAGTTTGTAGTAATTCTTTAGGAAGTGACAGTTTAGAAAAATGCCTCTGGACTTATGAAAGAAGAATTAAGAATACTAGGTTCAATGTTAATTGAAGTGGCTAATAGAAACAGAGTTCCAGCAGGACAAGCACTAGCAGTTGATAGAGATGGCTTTTTCAGAAGAAATTACTAAAAATCTTAAAAAAATATGGAAAAATATAGAAATAATAGAAGAAGAGTTTACAGAAATTCCTGAGGATAAAATTGTAATTATAGCAAGTGAATCTTTAACTTCAGATAAACTTTTTGAAAAAAATAAGTGAAATCACAGGTGAAGAAAGTCTATATTTCTACGATGCAGCTGCACCTATTGTAACTTTTGAAAGTATCAATATGGACATAGCATATTTTCAATCAAGATATGGTAAAGGTGATGGAGAATATATAAACTGTCCTATGAATAAGGAAGAATACTATAATTTCTATAATGAACTTATAAAAAGCTGAAAGAGCAGAACTTAAAAAATTTTGAAAAAAGAAAAAAACTATTTGACGCTTGTATGCCTATTGAAAAAAATTGCAATGAGTGGAGAAAAACTATGACTTTTATCTCTTTAAAACCAAAAAGGACTTATAAATCCAAAAAAACAGATAAAATGGATTATGCAGTTGTTCAATTAAGACAAGATGACAAAGAAGGAAAAGCTATATAATATAGTTGGTTTCCAAACTAATCTGAAATTTGGAGAACAAAAAGGGTTTTTCTATGATACCAGGTTTAGAAAAATGCAGAGTTTGTAAGATATGGAGTAATGCACAGAAATACTTTTTTATCAATTCAACTAAACTTTTTGGATAAGACTTTTAAAAATTAAAAACTAAAGATAATATTTATTTTGCAGGACAAATAACAGGTGGAGAAGGTTATGTAACTGCTATAGCTACTGGAATGTATGCTGCAATCAATGTTGCTAATAGATTGAATGGTGAGAAAGAATTTGTCTTAGAGGATATCTCAGAAATAGGGGCGATAGTAAACTATATAACTGAAGAAAAGAAAAAAATTTCAACCTATGGGAGCAAATTTTGGAATAATAAGAAGTTTAGATGAAAAATATCAGAGATAAAAAGAAAAAGTATAGAAGACTTTCACAAAGAGCTATTGAATATTTAAAAAAATCTATAAAAAGGTGTATAATAAGAATGATTGAAAAAAATCTATAAAGAATTTTTATTTATTATTTAGAGTTCGAAGAAAAATAAAAAAAGCATAATACAGTTATATCTTTTAAGAAAAAGATTTGAATCAATTTTTAATTTATTTGAATGAACATGATATAATTGATTTTAATAAGTTAGATGAGCTTTTTAATAAAAAGAATATTTCACTAAATTGAAAAACAGAGGAAATATCAGCATCTACATTTAATAGAAGGCTATCTTCTATTAAAAAAATTCTATAAGTATCTTGTTGATAAGGGACTAAAGGAAAAAAAGGCTCTGAGATATTAATAGAAAGTGAAAAGAATGATGAGAAAAAAAGATTGAATATCTAAGTCCTGAAGAAATTAATCTTGTAAGAGCTACAATGCAAGGGGAAAAAATTTCAATATTCTAAGAGATAGACTTATGTTTGAACTTCTTTATTCAAGTGGTATGACTGTTGCAGAATTACTTTCATTAGGTGAAGTAAATTTCAATTTAGAAAAAGAGAAATCTATATTTTAAAAAATAAGCTTTCAAAAAAACTATGTATTTTTAGTGAAACTTGTAAGGAGTTTTTATATAAAGTTTTTAAACAGTAAAAAAAGAAAAAAATTTAAAGAAGATTATAATCCTAATATTATTTTCACTAATAATTCTAATGAAAGATTAACAGATCGTTCTGTTAGAAGGCTTTATTAATAAATATGGCGAAATGGCTAATTTAAACAAGGAGATTAGTCCATATACTTTAAGACATTCTTTTTGTATCTATATGTTAAAAAAATGGAATGCCAAAAGAATATCTTGCAAGACTTCTAGATTTAAAAAGTTGTAGGGCTCTTAGATGTGTACGAAGGGCTTTGTTAGGAAGGAGATTTTATGACAAAAAAATGTGTAGGTTGTGGAATAGAATTACAAAAATACTGATAAAGATTTGCAAGGATATACACCTAAATCTATTGACAGTAAAGAAGATACATATTGCCAAAGATGTTTTCAACTAAAGCACTATGGTAAATATTCAACAAATAAAATGACAAGAGAAGACTATAAAAAAAGGAAGTTGGAAAAACTTTTTAGATGATGTTAAGCTAGTGATAGCAGTTTTTGATATTATTGACTTTGAAGGTTCATTTGATGTTGAAATTTTAGATATCTTAAGAGAAAAAGATTCTATTGTTGTTGTAAATAAGCTTGATTTGATACCTGATGAAAAACATCCATCAGAAGTTGCAAATTGGGTAAAAAGATAGACTTGCAGAAGAAAGTATCGCTCCTTTAGACATAGCTATAGTTAGTACAAAAAAATGGATATGGAGTAAATGGAATTTTTCAAGAAAAATAAAACATTTCTATCCTGATGGAGTTAATGCTATGGTTATAGGGGTTACTAATGTTGGGAAATCTAGTGTTATCAACAGACTTTTAGGAAAGAGAATAGCTACAGTATCTAAGTATCCAGGTACTACAATAAAAAAATACTTTTAAATATGATACCATTTACAAATATTGGTTTATATGATACTCCAGGTTTAATCCCTGAAGGAAGAGCATCAGATTTATTATGTGATAGTTGTGCTCAAAAGATTATTCCAGCTGGAGAAATTTCAAGAAAAAAACATTTAAAGCTAAGTATGATAGAATAATAATGATAGATAATTTAGTAAAAAAATTAGAGTTTTAAATGATGAAGAAGTAAAAACCTATATTTGCTATCTATGCAGCAAAAAGATGTTAAATTCCATGAAACAACAATAGAAAGAGCTAAGGAACTTGAAGAAGGAAACTTCTTTGACATACCTTGTGAATGTTGTAGAGATGAATATAATAAGCATAAAAAAATTACTAAAACTTTAACAATTAAGACAGGAGAGGAGCTAGTATTTAAAGGTTTAGGTTGGGTCTCAGTTAAAAGAGGACCTTTAAAGATAGAAGTTACTTTAGCAGAAGAAATAGAAATCTCTATTAGAAAAAGCCTTTATAAAAACCTAGAAGATAGTATGAAAAAAATAAAAAGAAGAAAAATCTTTATTTGAAAAAAATATCAACACTTTCTTTTCTAACATTAATACCTTTTTGTTATTTTTTTCTAATATATGTTTTAACTTCAGTATTTAGAGAAACAAATGATGAAGTTGAATTACCAAAAAAATAATGATAAAAAGATATCAAAAATGTAAGAATAGCTATTGATGAATATTATAGAGCCACTGGAACTTTTCCAAATTTAGAATTGGTAAATACAGATGAAAAGCTAGAACAAATCTTTTTTTGAACAAGATGGAGAAAGAATTTATTTTTAAAGACTTTTTAAAGGAAAGTACAATGCCTTCAACTCCAAGTTATAAGGATCTACCTAAAACAAATAAAGTTACAATAGTTACAAGTTTTAGAAAAACCGACAAACGATGGTGGTTGGAACTATAATATAAAAAAACTGGTGAAATACATGTGAATCTCCCTGAAAAATTTCTTTTGGACAGGGAATAGATTGGAAAAGTTACTAAGAATAAGGGAGGATTAAATGGGGATATTTGATAAACTTTTTAGAAGAAACAAAAATGTAGAGACAGAAGAAGTAGAAAAAAAGTTGAAGAGAAAAAAAGAAGAGATAAAAAGAGGAAATAAAAAGAAGAAGTAAAAAGTAGAAAACACAGAAAATACACAAAAATACAGAGAATATAGAAAAAAAGTAGAAAATGAAGTTGTAGAAGAAGTTATTAATGTTGAAGAACCTGTAAAAGTAAATATTTCTCAAAGATTGACAAAAAGTAAGGAAGGTTTCTTTTCAAAATTAAAAAAATATTTACTTCAAAAGAGTAAAATTGACGATTCTATCTATGAAGAACTTGAAGATTTATTGATACAATCTGATGTTGGACTTGGTATGACAACAAATTTAATAAATGATCTTGAAAAAGAAAGTCAAAGCTAATAAAAATTTCTGAAACATCAGAAGTTTATGAAAGTCTTAAAAAGATTTAATGTCAGAATTCTTATTGTCTCAAGATAGTAAAGTTCATTTAAAAAGATAATAGAATAAATGTAATTTTAATTGTGGGGAGTAAATGGAGTAGGGAAAAAAACTACAACTATTGGAAAAACTTGCATTAAAAATACAAGAAACTTGGAAAAAAAGTTCTTTTAGGAGCAGGAGATACATTTAGAGCAGCAGCAGTTGAACAACTTGAAGAATGGGCAAGAAGAGCAGATGTTGATATAGTTAAAGGAAGAGAAGGAGCAGATCCTGCATCTGTTGTATATGATACTTTAAGTAAAGCAGAAGCAACAAAAGCAGATGTTGTTATAATAGATACTGCTGGAAGATTACATAATAAAGCTAATCTTATGAGAGAGCTTGAAAAAAATAAATAATATCATCAAAAAAAGAAAGATTGGTGAACAAGAATATGAGTCTTTATTAGTTATTGATGGAACTACAGGGACAAAATGGATTAAATCAAGCAAAAAGAATTTAACTCAGTTACTGATTTAACAGGTTTCATTGTTACTAAACTTGATGGAACAGCTAAAGGTGGAATAGTATTTTTCTGTTTCTGAGGAATTAAAAAAACCTATTAAATTTATAGGTCTTGGTGAAAAAAATAGAAGATTTAATTGAATTTAATGCTAAAGACTTTGTTGAAGCTATATTTAATTAAAAAATAATGGTGTTGATGAAAAATTCATCAGCACCATTTTTTTAAATCATTAGTTTGCAGGTGTAGCAGTTGCATTTAAGGCTTCTTCAGGAACAGTAATTTCTTTTATGTTATTGACATTAGAGAAAGCTGAGTCTACTGTCATTCTTACATCTTGACCTTGAATATTAGTATCAAAAGCTACAACTGAAGATTTTTGTATCATAAGTTTCTTTTATCTACTACATATTCTAAAGTAACATTATCAACATTTAAATCTAGGTTTTGTCCAGCCATATTTACTTTAGAGTTTTGCTTCTTTATAGCTTCCTTAAGGAAATCAGTATCTTTAGTAACAGAAATAATATAGTTTCCACCTTCTTCTTTAATATTAACTTTATCTAAGTTAGTTTTTAAGAACTTCATAAGTTTCATCTTCACTATTTACCATATTTTTTTAAATTGATTGCTAACATCTTCAGGAAGAGCTTGTTTTAATCCAACTGTTGTCTATAGGATTTTTGAATATACATAGTATCATCTTTTTATAAAAAGAATTTAATTTTACATTTTGATCTTTAATATCCATAGACATTTTTCATAGCAATAGGTTCTAATGTAATAGAGACGTCCATTGTAAGTTCCATAGGTTGACCACTCTTTTTTTAGGTTCCATTTTTAAGATTAATTAACATATCTGCACTTTTTAATATTCTTATATGCTTCTGCAGATTTTTGAAGAACTTCTTCCTTATTAATTTTAGTATCTTCCTTTATTACCACAAGCAACAACAAAAAAATACAGCAAATACAGTTAAAACAGTAAACAGAATTTTCTTTTAAAGATTTTTTTCATTTTTCTTTTCTCCTTTTTTTATTTAATTAATTATTTGAATTTAAAAGCTTCTTCAGGAACAGTAATTTCTCCCAACACTATTAATATTAGATAGAGTATTAGTTGTCGTTACTTTAACATCTTGTCCCATCAAGTTTTGCTTCAAAAAGATAAAAGATAAAACTTTTTGGGAAATAAGTTTCTTTATCAATTAGATATTCGAAAGTAACATTATCGGGATTAAAAATCAGGACTTTGTCCTACAATAGAATTCATTTGTTCTTTTTAGAGATTCTTTAATAAAAATCAGAATTTTTTTAGGAACAGTAATAATATAGTTTCCATCTTTTTTTCTTTAATATCAACTTTATCTAAATGATCTTTTTAACATATTATAAATTTCAGTAGAAGTATCTAGTGCATTTTTTTAAATTGTTCAATAGCTTTCAAAAAGTAGCTGCTTGTTTTTTTCCCAAGTATTATCTACAGGATTACTCATATACATTATACCATCTTTCACAAAAAGTAGTTACTTTAGCATCTTGACCTTTTTTTGTTCTAAAGTAAGTTTCATTGAAAAAAAGGTTCTATGATAATAGAACTATCAATTATATACTCTACAGTTACTCCACCTTTAATTTCCATTATAGTGTTTACTAATTTATTTCCACTTTTTTTATATCATTAGCAACTTCAGCAGCTTTTTTTTAAGAACTTCTTCCTTATTAATTTTGGCATCTTCTTTATTACCACAAGCAACAACAAAAAACATAGCAAAATACAGTTAAAATAGTAAACAGAATTTTCTTTAAAAGATTTTTTTCATTATCTTTCTCCTTTTTTTATTTATTAATTATTTGAATTTAAAGCTTCTTCAGGAACAGTAATTTCTTCAACACTATTAATATTAGAAAAAAAGTAGTTTCTGTTTTTTTGCTTTTAATTTTTTTGTCCTTGAACTTCAGCATCAAAAAGTTAAAACTAAAGATTTTTGTAAAAATATGTCTCTTTATCAATTATATATTCTAGAGTAGCATTATTAGGTTTTTAAATCTGTATTTTGTCCTATTGTATCAGACAGCGAACTTTTTAGATATTCATTAAGAAAAATCAGAATTTTTTTAGCAGCAGAAATAATATAATTTCCACCATCTTCTTTAATACTAATCTTGTCTAAATTATCTTTTAGTACTTCATAAATTTCAATAGAATCATTTAATATAATTTTTAAATTTATTCATATCTTCTTCAGATACATCTAGTTTTTTTGCCAACTATTGTCTTCAAGAGTGTTTGCATACATCACACCATCTTTTTATAAAAAGTAGTTATTTTTAACATCTTCTCCTTTTTGCTCCTAAAATTGTTTTCAAAGCAAAAGGGTCCTTGATAAGTGAAATATCAAATGTATATTCTATAGTTTGTCCCACCTTTCAATTTCTACCTTAGCAGTTACTAATTTATTCCCACTTTTTTTATATTGTTAGTAGCTTCAACATTTTTTTGAAGAACTTCTTCCTTATTAATTTTAGCATCTTCTTTGTTACCACAAGCAACAACAAAAAAATACAGCAAATACAGTTAAAATAGTAAATAAAATTTTTCTTTAAAGATTTTTTTCATTTTCTTTCTCCTTTTTCAATTTTTAATATTACCAAAATACTATATCATATATCACAAATTTTATCAAATTTTTAAATATAACAGTAGTTTTTCTTTATTTTTTTAATTTTGCTATGTTACAATGTCAATTAATAAGAATAATTTTATGTTAAAAGGAGTTAGAATGAAAAAAATTAACAACAAAAGTCCAAGTGTTATATGCACTCGGAGTAAGCTATGCCATTGTGGATCAAATTTTTGCTCAATGGATATTATATTTTTTTATTTACCTTCAGAAAGCTCAGGTTTAAAAAACCCTTTATGGCTCCTGTTTTAGTTTCAATAGCCTTAGCTATTTCAAGACTTGTAGATATGGTTACAGATCCTTTTAGTTGGTTTTTATCTGATAAATATAATAGTAAATATGGAAGAAGAATCCCTTTGTTGCAGTTGGAACAATTCCATTAATATTAGTAACAATAGCATTTTTCTATCCACCAACAAGTAGTGAAAAAGCAAGCTTTTTACTATTTAATGTTGATTGGTTCACTCTTCTTTACTTTCTATACCATAGTTGGAGCACCTTACAATGCTTTGATTCCTGAAATTGGAAGAACACCTGAAGAAAGATTGAATTTATCAACTTGGCAATCAGTTTTTAGATTATCTTATACAGCAATAGCAATTATTCTACCTGGAATTTTAATTAAAAATGATAGGAGGAAATGATGTTCTTTTTGGTATAAGAGGAATGATTATATTTTTTTGTGTGATAGTTTTTATAGGTCTGGCTACAACTGTGTTTACAGTTAGAGAAAGAGATTATTCAACAGGTGAAGTATCAAATGTAAGTTTTAAAAGAAACTATAGGAATCATAATAAAGAATAAAAATTTTTATCTTATATCTTTTTGGAATGATGTTCTTCTTCATAGGTTTTAATAATCTAAGAGCCATTATGAACTACTATGTTGAAGATATTATGGGTTATGGAAAAAAAGAAATCACTATTGCTTCAGCATTATTATTTTGGAGCAGCAGCTATATGTTTCTATCCAACAAATAAACTATCTAAAAAAATATGGATACAGAAAAATTATGCTTTTATTGTTTAGCAATGTTGATTGTTTCAACATCTATGCTATTTTTTTCTTAGGAAAGATATTCCCAGTTAAATTTGGGTTTGCATTATTTGCTATTATTGGGATACCTCTTGCAGGAGCAGCATTTATCTTCCCACCAGCAATGTTAAGTGAAATAAGTACACAGATTAGTGAAGACTCAGGTGCAAGAATAGAAGGACTTTCATTCGGTATACAAGGTTTCTTTTATGAAAAACTTCATTTTTAATCTCAATAGTTACTTTTACCAATAATTTTTAGTTATGGGAAATGATGTTAGCATATTATCAGCAATTTCAAGTGGAGTAAGTAAAGTTGAAAAAGAATGGAATTTACCTAGCTTCTTTAAGTTCAGTATTTTTTTCTTTATCATATCATTTATTTTTATTATAAATATTCTGACAGTAAAAAGATTGATAAAAAAATAATTTGTTTATATAACTTGTAAATTTTTAAAAAGCATATAATATAATGTAATTAAAGTTATAGAACTTGAATCAATATTTTTTTATATTAGGAGGATAGTATGGAAAAATTTAGAAAAAGATACTTTAATACAAAAAAATTAAAGATTTAGAAGTAATATTAAAAGAAATGGACTTAAAAAAATCGAAACAGCTAAAAAAAGAAGTGAAAAATGTTAGAAAATAACAAAGAAAAATTTAACAGATTTATTAGATTTATATACTCGTCAATTAGAATATGGTAAAAAGATTTTTAAACAAAGAGCATCTGATAAATAGTAAAAAGAGGTTACTGCAAAATTTTTAATTTGCAACAACCTCTTTTTATTAAATATGAGTTTGTAAATCAATTAGAATATGATTGATTTCTTTTTCAATTTCATCTAAAGGAACAGAAAACCATTCTCTAGGACTTACTTTTTTTCCAGCTATGAGGAAACTAACATCAAGCTGTTTGTCAGCAAATCTATGATGTAAAGCTTTTTCTAATCTTTTGAGCTGAAAAAGTTTCTTACTTCATAAGTAGCTACTATTTTAACATTAGCTAAAAGATAAGTTTCTTCATTTTTGGCATTAGCTATTCTTTTTCAACAGAATCAGAAGTGAAACCTATTTTATATAAATTAGGAATAGCTTTTATTTCTGGTTCTTCACTTAAAGATTTAAGAATATAAATATAACCAGTTGTCAAATCATTTTAAAGATATTTGAGAGTTTTCATCTAACCTTTTTTTCAACTTTAAAAAGCATCTGACCTACTTATTTCAGCACTTAAGGAATTTAAAAAGCCAATTTCTATTTATAGTTCCATTTTCAAATACAACTGTTAATTTTGCATTTTTCTTTTTTTCTTCCTTCCATCAAAGTAATTTCACCTTTTTGAATAAAAAGCATAAGTCCTTTTTATGATGAAAAATGTCTCCTTCTTCTATATTACCTAAAATATCAATCTCTTTTTATTATCAGAATTTAAACTTTTTAACTTTTTCTGAGACCTTGATTAATTTCTTCATGGATTTTTTAAACATCAAATCATATTTTTCAAATTCTTCTTTTGATAGAGCTTCAGAAAAAGATTTCTTTTCATTTAATATTTTAGTATTTTTTTATAAGTTTGATACATTGAAACATCTCTTAATTGACTTTTCTAAGTCAGCTTTCAGATTTTTGAATATATCATCAAAAATCACTTAAAATGTCATCTATACTGTTATATTCAATCTTATCTTCTGCAACTTGCATTTCCTTTTTCTTCAAGAGTTTCGTATTCTTTTAATAGTCCATATTCATCAAAGGAAGTAATTTTTATTTTTTTCTTTGTCAGTTCTAATTCCTTCAAATCTTTTTTTCCTAGACTTCTTTTCTTTCCCTAAAACTTTAGCAACTTTAGGAATTCTATTATTTTTCGGAAAAATTTATTTATCTCTTGAAAATCTTTCTATATCTTTATCTGAACTTATTTTTATGTTCTTTTTCAAGCACAATATTTTTCTTTTAAAAAAATCATCTGCAAAGATATCATCTAAGTTTTTTTATATGTTGCCATTTTTCTCTTCTCGCTTTCTGTTTCTTTTAAATATTCAAAAAAATATGAGCTAATCTCTTTTCATATTCATCATTTGAATTTATATTAGGAAGTTTACCATTCTCATTATAGAAATCTTTTATTTTATCTGCATTAGCTAATGCTTCTTCTTCTGTAATTTCCATTCTTTTTCATCTATAATCTTTTGTATAATCTTAAAAAGTAGGAACATCTAATTTTCTCGACATCATAGCATAAGCCTTTTGAAAAATATTAACTGAATCTATAAGATTTTATATCCAACTTTTCTACTTCAACAAATTTATTTCCAGCCTTGATAAATTCTTTTTGTTCCAGCTATATCACTTTGAACAGTTTCAAATTCAGCACCTTTGATAAAGTTATCAGCTACTATATGTTCTCTAATTTCTTCAATTTCTTCATCTTCTAAATCAGGATAGACTTTTTTTAATGACTTTTTGGAATTAAAAAGTTTATTAATAAGTTTTGAATCTTGAACTGTCATAGCTTTTAAAACATCGTCATCAGATAGAATACTTGCTCTTAAATCTGGTAAATCTTGTTCTATAATCTTTTTACTTCTTTTCAGTTGAAGGTTCTCTTTAAACCTTTAACAAATATAAGTGCTTTAGAATCACTTACATCATCAGGACTAAGTCTAGCTTTAAATTTTATATCTGGTGTTAAAACTTGTTCCATTAAAAGTGAGGCTGAAATTGCTTTTTAAAAAATGTATTTACAGTATAAGCAGTTTCATCTTGTGTTGCATCAGGTTGAGCAATTAAATTTGTAAATTGAGCATGAGTTTTATTAGAGCTATCTCTTGTACATCTTCCTATAATTTGAACAATTTCAGTAAGAGAACCACGATAACCAATAGTCAAAGCATGTTCACACCAAGCCCAATCAAAGCCTTCTTTTTGCCATTCCTAAAGCTATAATTATATCTAAATCATCTACACTTTCTAATTTTTGATAGATAGTCAACTTTTTATTTTTTTCTTTTGATTCATATCATCATCAACTAAGTCAATAATTTTTAATAGCTTGCCATCTTCTTCTCTTTTTTATATAGTCAACACCTGTTTTATCATCACAGTATTGATATTCTCCAATTAAAGCATATATTTCATCAACTTCATTATATTTATCTTTTGTAGATTCTCTTGAATTTACAGAAGGGATATGAATAATAGTCTTTTTATTTGTATCTAAGACTTCTTTCAATGCTGATAAATATTTTCCTTGATAAAAAAATTAAAACCTATTCCAAAACTTTTTAAATATTCATAACCATCAAGTTGCTCATAGTAAGTATAAGTAACCTTATCAAATTTTTTTCTTCATCTATAGGCTCTAATATTGCAACAGTATCTCCTCTAAAAATATGAACCTGTCATAGCAACAATATGTGCTTTTGTATTTCTTATAATATTTTTTTAAAAAATCTCACCTAAGATAGAAGTTCCATCAGCCGAAACATGATGAAATTCATCAATAGCTAAAAAGACAATTATCAAATTCATCATCATTAGACAATTTATCATAAGCAAATCTTAAAGTTGCATGTGTACAAATTAAAAATATCTTCATTAGATTTTAAAAACTCTATAAAAAGTATCAACTTTTGATTTCTCTGTACCAGCTATTGTAAGATTATATCTTGGATTTATTTCCCAATTATATTCAAAACCAAAATCTTTTTAAGTTAGTATTTTTTTAAATGAAGCTCCAATAGTTTTTTTCAGGAACAGCAACTATAACTTTTTTTAAGACCTTGCTTTCTTAGTTTATCAAGTGCTATAAACATTAAGGCTCTTGATTTACCAGAAGCAGGAGGAGCTTTTAATCAAAAAGATATTGAGATTTTCTTTTTCATAGGCTCTTGCCTGCATTTCTCTCATACCCTTATCATTAGTTTTTGCTTTTTCCCACTTTGACTATATTGTACATTGATAATGTTATCTTCCATTTTTGTACCTCCATTTTTTTCTTTATACATTTTTTTAAAAAGTAAGGCTAATCTTTCTTCATCATCTTTAAATTCTCTTTCAGAATAAATACTATCTACAACTTTGTCTAAATATTTATGTAAATTTAATAAATCTTTCATTCATAGGTTTAGGATTTTTCAGCAAGAGGTGAACCATATAACTCTGCTAAAGTTCCACCATTTTCATCACGAAAATCTATTATATCTATAATTGCTTCTTCCAATTTTTTTCTTTTCATTTTTCACTTAATTTTGGAACAGGAAAAAGTATTATAGACTAAACTTGTTGAATAACGATAATCTGTTTTTTTAATCTACCACCAATATTTTGTAACCATACTAAGTGCATTTTTAGATTGTAATATAGCTAGCAACCATATAGGGTGCATCATAAATTGCCATTGCACCATTAGAGATTATAGTATCTTCATAAACAAAGCCCATAGGAACATAAAGTCTATTTTCTGAAGCAACTGATGGAACTATAATAGTAATCATTTCTTTTTCTCTCTACTATTTTTTTATTTTTAGTTCTAAAAACTCTGTATGCCTGATCATATTCTCCTCTTTGAACAAAGAGATGAGGATATTTTGCATACTCTTGAGTTGATAATGCAGGACTTTGTAATCTATTATCCCTAACCTTATTAAGTCTATCTTTTAGAAAACTATTATCTTCAAATTTTTCTAAACTTTCATCATCTAACCATAGAACATATCTTCTATCACCATTAATAAATTCTTGTGAACCTACATATTTTTTTAATAATTTCTTTTAAATCTTCTTGTTCTTGATATTCTTGTTGGGATAAAATTAAATATCCACCTATCTCTTGGCATATTTCCAAAGCTCATTTTTTTGGAAAAAATCTTTATTGATGTTGGTATTTGAATTTTCAATAATAATATTCTCCATCTGCTAAATATGGATTTATATTTTTAACTTCTTTTTGAAAAATTCTTCTTCTTTATCTTCAATATATATTTTTTTAATTTTTTTCTTTATTTTTATCTTTTATACCTACTATAATCACAGTAACTCCTGCATTGTGTTTAGCATTATTCTTCCATTTAAAAAGAAGTATAGGCAAAGGAAATATCAATCATATTTAAAAAGAGGTTTCCAAAAGATAAGCAACTTGTTCTCCTTGACAAATAGAGTTGGTTGAAACAAAGGCTAACTCTGATTTGGTTCCCTTTATGTATTCTTGCCCTAAATAGAACCAAGAAGCTATATAGTCAAGTTTTTTTATAGCCATTTATATTTTTTTAAAAACATTTTTCCAAATCTTTTTCTGTTCTTTATCTTGTAATTTAGCACCTAAATAAGGAGGATTACCAAAAATAAAAAAACTTCCTCATCTTTTGTGTGAGGGCAAACATCATTCCAATCTATTTTTTTAAAGAATTAGCACATCTTATAGCTCCCACTTTTTGTAGAGGTAAGGTATTTCTAAAAAGCATTTTGTAATCTTTCTTTTAATTCTATATTCATTTGATGGTCTGCTATCCAAAGTGAAAGCATAGCCACATCATGTGCAAAGTCATCAATTTCTATTCCATAGAATTGAGAAAGTTTTATTGAAGGCTCATAGATAAAAAGTTTTTTTGTTTAATAAAAACTATTAATTCATATATTTCTATTTCTAATCTTCTAAGTTCTTTATAGGCGATAATTAGGAAGTTTCCACTTCCACAAGCTGGGTCAAAAAATTTCATTTTCCCTATTCTATCTAAAAGTTTTTTTCTAATTTTTTTCAAGTTTTGTATTATCTTTAAAATCACTATCTCTTATAGCTAAAAACTCTGAGTAAAGTTCATCTAAAAATAAGGGTTTTATAACTTTCATAATATTGGGAATACTTGTGTAGTGCATTCCTAAAAGTTGACCTTTGTTTCAGAATTGGCAACAGCTTGTAACATTGAACCTAAAAATATCAGGATTTACTTTTTCCCCAATTCAAAAAGTTCACCAGCCTCTATTATTAGCTTTCTTAATTTTGAATTAAAATGTATTTTTATGTTCTTCACTGAAAAGATTTCATTTACATAAGGATATTTTTTTAGATATTCATATTTAACATTCATATCTAATTTTGAAAGTTTTTCAAAAATTAAAGCTATAATATCATTAAAATCACTACCATCTGTTGAAGTCAAAGTTTTTAAGTCGTTAGTGAAACTAGCTTTTTCAAACATTTCTGTATCTTCTGCAAATAAACAGAATATTATTCTAATCAAAAATAGGTTTTAAGCTTTTATTATCTATGTCAATATTATTTTTTTATAAGTTCATCATAGATTTTAGAAAAATCTTTTCAGCAGCCTTTATGTCTAAAGGATTTTCTTTTTCATAGTCAATTTTTCTATCCCATTCCAAGCTAAAAAGAAAGAATAGTATATTGGAAGTTCTCTAAAATCAATATCTAAACTTTCTTGTGTTTTTGTATCTTTTGCTAAAAGCTTTTTGAAATCTGTAAGTATAATATATCTAGGTTTAGTTTTAATTTCAGCTAAATCATTTTTCAATCTCTGTATAATTTTTAGAATATCATCTTCAACTCTTTTAAAAAGTTTAGCTTTTAAATGAATTTCATTTTTATTTTTTTAGAAACATTATTTACACCTTTTTCAAGTTTTTTGTTATTGTTGCTTTTTGAAAATCATATAAAGATAAAAATTAAATATAAATTTATCTTTATCTAAATTTTCAATTAGTTCAATGATTTTATCTTCTAATTCTATTAACATTTTTCCTCCATTATTTTATTTGTTATTTTCTTCTTTCCAGAATTTTTAAATGCTCCATTGAATTATTTTCAAAACATTCTTTAAATATTTCAATAATATTTTCTTTTTGATTTTCCATTTAAATCAGCTTCTAAATCATCAATAGAGTGCGAATTAACATCAAAAAAATTTTTTTGCACCTTCAACTTTTTGAGAGAAAATCTGATTGCTCAAGTCCATTAAAAATTTACATATGTTTCTATTATTCTTCTTATTGGATTTAATAATATTGCAGGATTAATATCGCAATAAGGTAAAAGCAAATAAAAATACTAATTTCATTCCATAAACCTTTATAACTTGTTTTTAGTAATCTTCATCTTTATTTTTATATAGTTAATTTTAGTTTTTTTAGAATCAGATACAAGTCTAATGAAAGTATTATTGTTATAATTTTCTTTTCTATATTTTAAATTTATATAAAAATGTACATTATGTGTCATAACAATAAATTTATCATTTTTATCAAGGTTTTTATAAGATTTGTTAATTCTTCAATTATTAAATATTGCATAGTATCATCATTAGAATTCATAGGGTCATCAAAAATAATAGTTTATTTCTTGCTCTTACTTCATTAATTTCATTTAGTTTTTCAATAAAAATAAAGTAATGCAATTATATTTTTTCTCCTGTTGAAATTTGAGTTATATCTCTATCTTCATTAGTTCTTAAAACATTTTTACACTGTAGAAGCCTTCCCCTTCAGTATCTTCTTTATGAACTAATTCAAATGATGTATAGTGTTTTTATCTTTTATTAATATTTTCTACCAATTTTTCATTTTTTTGTTTGAGCTTCTAACTGGCTGATTTCTAAATTTAATTTCTTTATTTCATTATTTATTTTTTTGTAATTTCATTTAGTTTATTTTCAATTTCAGTTTTATATTTTTGCACTTTCTTCTTCTAAGTTTTTATTTCAGCTAATTTACTTTTCTTCTTTAAAAATTATCTAATTCTAATTTTTATATAATGATATCTCAAATTAGCTTTTAGCATTTTTCTTTTTCTTTAGTTAAATTACTAGTATTATTACTTTTTACTAAATCGTCATATTCTTTAGAAATTTTTGTTAAAAATTTAAAAGAAATATTATCTATAAAAATTTTTCTCACTTTCTTTTAAATATATCTTTTTCTAGATTTTTCTAAAAAATTTTTAATATTTTTTTATAATCCCTTCTTTTATAACTTCGTATTCTTCAATTATTTGAGTTAATCCTTCTATATTATTAGGATAAAAATTATTCTTATCAAATTTTTATATTCTCTATATTTTTCTATTATTTTTTTCTATAATTATCTTTAAATATTTCAATCTCTTTTTGAAATTCCTCAATATCATCTGCTAAAAAATACCTTTTTAATTCTTCGTACTCTTTTTTTCTTCGATTATATTACCACAAAAATGAACAGATCTCACCTGCCTTATGTAAGTGAAAAACCTTTTTAGCAAAAATTACGCTTTTTCTTCATTATTTTCTAGTCTTTTTTTATTTTAACTTTTTCTTCAACTTTTTTTCCTAAAAATTGAATTTATTTTCTCTAATTCATTTTGTAGATTAATACTAGGAAATTCAATTTCCTGTGCCGTTTTTACTTCCTGTTTTTATTAATTTTTTTCCAAAGATTTTATATCAGCTTCTCCTAATAACTTTGCATTTTTTTCTTTTCTGAAATAAAATCATTCTTATTATAAGTTGTTTTTGAGATTTGTGGATCTGTCATTTTTTATTTTAGCAGCTGAATCAGTATAAAAAAATCTTGTATTTGACTATTCTTCTGATTAATGTTTTTTTAATTTTTCAAATTTTTCCATAAATTTTCTGAATTATCTTTTGGTTCTTTTATTTCTAAATTTATCTTATCTATTTCTTCTTCTTTCTTTTTTTATATCTTCTTTTTATTTCTACTTCTTGAGCTATTTCGTTATTTTCTTCTCCCTAAAAATTACAGCATTTAGTCTATTATTTTTCCCCACCATATTTTCAAAGCCTTGAAATACTCTTACATCATAGTCTTGTTCTCCATATTCTTTTTAGTAACTTAGTTAAAAGTTGATTTTTCCCGTTCCATTTTTCCAAATACAAAAATTTAAATTTTTTTGTCAAAAATTAATTTCATTTTCATAAAATAATTCTTCTTTACTTAAATCAATTTTCATAATAAAATCTCCCCTTTTATTTTGAATATTTTTGTAGATAGATATTTAATTTTTAACATTTTTTTATTATAAATTATAAAGAATAATTTTATAAATAAAAAGAGATGTTATAAACTAATAATTTTTGTTATTAATTTATGACACCTCAAATTTTATTTTCATTTTTAAGGGTTGTTAGGCTTTAATTTGTAACAACCCCTTTTTTTATTTTTAGATAATTATTAAAGTATAAAAGAGTTAAAAATTTTTAATCACGAAAAATATCTCTTGTATAGACCTTATCTTTATAAGGAGTAATTTCTTTATCTATTCTATTTGCTATAATAATTTCACTAAAATTATTAAGTTCATCGATACTTTTTACAAATTTTTTTATTTTTATCAAGAAAAATTTATATTTTTTTAAAAAGTGGTTCGTAGACAGCAATTTGAATACCATGTGAAATAAGAGTATTTACTATTTCAAGGAGTACAGAACCTCTCATGTTATCAGAATTCTTCTTCATTTGCATCCTATAGATTCCGATTCTTTTTTTATTTTTTTATAAATTTATTTATAATGTATTTTTTTCTCTTTTCATTAGATTCTACAATTGCTGGAATAAGAGAATTTCTTTTTAAAAAGATTGGCTAACTCTTTAGAATCTTTTGGTAAACAGTACCCACCATAACCAAATGAAGGATTATTATAGTAGTCACCAATTCTTCCATCAGAACATACTCCTTTGATAATATTATATGAGTTTAAATTTTTTTCTTCAGCAAACTGGTCAAGTTCATTAAAAAAATGCTATTCTCATAGCCAGATAAGTATTTGAAAAATAATTTTATTGATTCAGCTTCAGTAGTTGAAACATACTGAATATTATTGCTATTAGAATACATAAAGGTAATTACATCTAATAATTTATCTTTTTCACCACCAACTACTATCCGTGAAGGATTTATAGTGTCATAATATGCTTTTTCCTTCGCGTAAGAATTCAGGAATAAAAAAATATATTTTTTTACTTTGAAATTTTTTTCTCATTATTTGAGTAAAAATTAATAGGAACAGTCGATTTTATAATAATTTTAAAAAAGTTCTTTATCTTTATTTAAAAAGATAAAATTAATTAAATTCTCAAGTTCAGAAGTATCTAAAGTATTTTGTTCTTGATTATAGTCTGTGGGTAATGCTAATATAAAAAATATTTACTTTTTTTCTATTAATTCCAAAAAGTTCTTTACAATAAAAAAAGATTAGAATTATATTTTTTTAAAAATCCTTTTCTAAATCTATGTCTTTAAATGGTAATTTTTTTAATGTGAGATTTTTTTAATTTTATATTATCAATATCCCATATAAAAAAACTTTTAGATGTTTTTGATATTGCTACTGCAGTTGTTAATCCAACATAGCCACAACCAATTATTCCAAATTTCATAATATATTTCCTTTTTGAATTTTTCATAAAATGTACTATTAAAGTATTTTTCTAGTTTACTTATCGCTAAATCATTATTATTTCCAGAAACAATATTCAGCATTTTTAAAGAATTTTTCTTGTGTTTTTCAATATAATAAAAGCAAAGTTCTTTTTGTTTTTTTATAAACTTTGACTACATCTATTCCTTTATTTAATTCAATCCACTTAAAAATAGATATCATCAGTGTAAGGAGCGACATTCTTAATAACATTCAAGTCAAAAATCTTCAAAAATTAAAAAGTTCCACTAGGATAGAGAACCCCTCCTACACCAGTAGCTAAAATTTTTCGCTGTTTGATCCTTTTAATCCCAGGAGAATGAAATTTCCATTTTTTTATATTCCAAAAATATTTTCTTCTTTAAAAACAGATTTCATGTGCCCGATAACAACAGATACAATTTGGATATTTTTTTATGTAAAGAAATTAATTTTTAAACAATTTTGTGGATAAATAATATCATCATCTACTGTAATTATGTGAAAAATTATTATAATATTTTTGAGGCGTAAATCATTTTTTTATATGATAGAACATCCTCACAGAAGGCTATTGTTAATCCATTTTTCTAATTCTCTCAATTTACTATTTATTAAATTTTTTTATCTTTATGAGCGACCCATAAAACAACTTTTAGCTAGTTTGCAATTTTGATCAAAAATACTTTTGTATACTGAGCCATACAGTTTTTTTAGTCTTTCACCATAGGAAGTTAAAGAAACTATATACTCACTTTTTCGAATCTAAATTTTTTTAATCTTAAATTTTTTTAATAATTTTGAATATTTTTTTATCATACATCTTTTTCTAATATTATATTTTCTTAAATTTTTTTCTCTTATTTCCAAGCATAGACCACTGTCTCCGTTAAATTATTTAATTTTTTTATGATTTCTAATCTTTAAATTATATGTTGGGTCAATTTCTTTTTATTTTTTTAAAGGAACTTCCCAAAAATCAGATTGAAAATGATAGATGCATATAGCTAGTTTAGGACTATATTTTCTTTATTGTTTTATTTAATCCATCTAAAGCTTCTTTCTCAGAACCCTCTATATCCATTTTTATAAATGAGAAAGGTTCTTCTAATGAATCTCCTTAATACAATTAACTTCAATATCACCATCTTCCCCAACTCTTGAATTACTTTTTGAGGATTTATTTGTAGATAAAAAAATTTTATTATACCATCATAATTATATAAAAGCTTTTTATTAAAAAAATATACTATTAACACTTTCTAAATTTTCTTTTGGAAATAATATAATTATTTGTATCAGCTTCTAAAGCAACAATTTTTAGAGTATTTCCAATTTACCTTATTACAAAAATTCAAAAAAATATTTACTCCATTATATACCCCCTAGCATCTAAAAAAATAATTCATTATCTCTATATTCAAAGTCATTACAAAAAAATATTGAGGGAAATCTTCCTTTTCATAATAAAAATGAAATTGATATGGAACTGATAGTCTAACTAAAAACATTAAAAAAATATTTTTTTAGATTTTTTTCATCAGAAAGTAAAATTTATGACCTCAGTTATTTTATCTATATTTTTGTAATATTTTCTCTTTTTTTCATATAGATCAAAAGTATCCATTAGAAGTTGTATCTATATAGATATTATCTTCATTTATATCGCTTGCTTCAATTAATTCATATAATTCATCAGAGATTATTTTTGAAATAAAATAATGAGCATTATTATCCCATAATGAGAATTGATGTAGTAGAGTTTTATTATTTATATAAATTTCTAGTACATCTATTCTTAACTGATTATTGTAAAAAATTTTTTAATTTCTTGTACTTCATGAATTTCACATATAACAATAGTCTTTTTATTATTAAAAATTTTTTTGTCTTTTGAATATAAAGATTGATACGATTTGTAATTTCATTAAAAACTTCTTCTTTTTCATTCATTATTCCCCTATAATAAGATTTCAATTGCATGTTTATTTCCTGGTATAAAAACATTTTTCATTTAATGGTATATTAAGAAGCTCATTTACTTTTTGAAATTAAAAATGTCTGTAGTATCTAAAAGATTAATTTTTTTAAAAAGATGAGAGCTTTCTAAAAATCATGTTATCAATATTTTTCTTGTTCCTTTGTACGATAATCTCCACTTGTAGCGACTAATAAACTAGGAATACCTAAATACAATAATTCACTAGCTACATTTCTACCAGCTCTAACAATAGCAATTCTTACATCTTTGTATATATCTCTTGGAGCTGTATATGAAGATATTATATTAATATTTAGAGACAAAGAGATATTTTTTTAAAAATTTCATTTTTTAATAAATGTATCATTACAATAGATATCAAAAACTATAATTATTTAAATGTTTTGCTAATATAATAATCTTTTTCCCTATTTCTATTGTAGATTTTATAAATTCATCTGATGAATTGACCGAGCCTCCACCTAATACTCCAATAATTCTTTTTACTGTTATAATTTATTCTAGGTATTTCTAATATTTCCTGTCTAAGTAAAAGTTGGAATATAGTAGATATTACAATCATTTATTTTAACAAATTTATTTTTAAGTCCAATTCCATGTATAATAGCATTGGAAGAAGATAAATAATTTTTATGATAAAAATTTAATAGTAGACTCTGGCAATGTATCATTATGTAAATCGGAAGGATTAAGTAAAGCAACTACTTTTTCTTTAGGATAAACATCACATAATGTACTTTTGCAATAATGGTTCACCATCAATGATAACAATATCTGGTTTTTTTCTTCAAGAATTTTGCCTATTATTTTTTTGTTGCAAAGTGGGTAATTGGATTAATTCCTATAGATGTAATATCACTTGATTTTATCTCATAATTAAGTAATAGAGGAACAGATTGTTTTTTTGTAGAGCATCTAAACCCTGAAGATAAGATATAGCAGCAATATCATATCCCATATTTTTGAAATTCTTTTTAATATAGAAATTCCTGAAGAAACTCTCCCTAAACCTGGAAATCCTCTAAATATACCATAAATTTTTCATAACCTTCTCTCCCTATATAGATATAACCTTTGAGCAAGAACTCATATCAGATAACAAACTATAAAAATAGATTTAAAAATCTCAACCTCAGATAAGTTTTTTTGTTTGAATAGGTTTAGTAAAAATACAATTCATTAGGGATAAATCAGGTAATAATCTTATCTCACCATATTCTTTTTACATAATTCAATATCTTTTTATAGCAAGGAGATTCTATAATTTTTTTACAGCTCCTTTATTATTAAAGAGATCAAAGATAAAACCCTTTTTTTAGAATAATACTCTAATTTACTGTCTAAAGAATTTAATTTCTGAAAAATTTTTCTAAGTATTTTTCAGAAGAGTTACTAAATTTATTATCTAAAAATGGAAGTAATTTTACTCTTTTTTTCCTTTATTAATAGAATATTCAATAACACTATCAACAGCATCTATAGTATCTGGATAAAGAGTATAATTAAATGAATAGTCTATATTATATTTATCGAATAAATTTACACAATTTTCAAATGACTTCCAGTCACATTTAGTTACTCTAAAATAATCATTTTCTCCAACACCAGGAAAATGTAAAGTTACCATTACTCTAGTTTCTCCTAATTTTCTTGCTATTTCTTCGGTAACAAAACTTCCGTTTGTAGCTAAAACCGATTTCAACATTTGAATTACCATTTAACCATTCTATCATTTTTAATGTTTCAGTATTTACTAAAGGTTCTCCACCAGAAAAATCTAACTTCTTCTATACCAACTTTTTAATGCAATTGAAAAATATTTTTATAAATTGTTCTAAGCTAATATTTTGATTTTTGATTTTTTTCTTCTTGTCCTTCATTATGGCAATATATACATTTATAATTGCATTTATTAGTAGTTAAAACTCTTAAAAATTTTTCCATCTTTCATTTTTATTCATTCTTCTTTCTTCCCCTCAATAGTTTTTTTAATAATTTTTTTATAAGAAAGATATTCTTTTAGAATACTTTCATATTTTTCCTTCACTAGTTCAATCATATGGTTTGTAAATTTAAAAAAACAGAATTAGCTAATGTATAAAAATCTTTTGAATCAATATACTCTATTCTCTTTTTCTATTTCTTCAATATAAATTGGTCTAAAAATATAATTTATCGAAAACAGATCTTATAATTAAATATAATAAAATAGAGATATTGTCCATAATCCACCAATTATTCTTAGTATCCCATTTTTATTTTTCCCATATATAATTTTTGAACTATACTATCCAATGGAATTTTACATTTTCCCATATTAGTTAAAGGATTACAAGGTAAGGCCTCATAAAAAAATGAAAAATAACAATTATCCTTTTTAAAAATAGATCTTCTCTTAATTGATATAAGAAAAAAATCTTTTACAAGACTCTCCAATCATAACCATTATTTATAAGAAGAGTTTTTAATTTTTCATAAGCACTTGGGTGAATTAAAAATCAATATCTTTTTCATCTTCTAAATAATCAGGTATTTTATTACCATCATTTTTTTATAAGCACATAATTAATATTATTTTTTTGTTAAGAAGCAAAAATAAATCTTTAATTAAATTTGAATCTACCATTCTTTTTTTCTCCAATTTTAATATAATGTGTGGGACTTTATTTTTTTAGCAAATATAATTCTTTTTAACTTTTATCATTTTTATAGAATTATCATTTATTAATCTAAAACATAGACTTTTATAAGCATCTAAAATATAGTTATTCTCATCAATATATATATCATTGTTAAGATTATTTTTTTATGGATTCTAACAACTCTTCTTTTTGAAGACCATATATCTCTTTTGAGTTCATATTTATTAATAATTTCTTTATCGCCTAAATAATATTTATATATAGGACTATGTCTTAAATTTTCTTCAATTACTTTTTCCATCCTCATTTTTCAAAACAATATTTTTAATTCATTAATATCTACGATATCTTCCTCAACATTTTTCTATATATGGAATGGAGCTAGCTATTTTTCTAAAAAAATATTCATTTTGCTTATTTAAATCAAAAGCTAGGAATATTAAGTTGTTCATTTAAAAATATTTATAAGTTTACTTGAAATATTATTAAATTCTTTTATAGAAAGATCAAAACGAACAAGTCCAATATGAAAAATGTATGGCTTCTCCAATATTATCCTCTATTGTAAAAATATTATTCTTAATTATAGTTTTATTTAGTTCAAATACAGCTGGATTACTCATAATTCTTTTTAAACCTCTCCATTCTTTTTATTTGCAAGAAGAATTGCTATGGCAAACTGAGAAAAACTCATAGTCTTTTTAAACAAATATTGATATTTTCATTTTGTATATGAATATCATATAATTCTTCTTTTTGTTCCACCATTTAATTCAATAGAGTATTTCTTATCTCCCATTTCTATTTCAGCTAATTCTCTAATTTTATTTCCCATTTTATTCTATATTCTCCTTAATTTCATCTTGTCTACCATATTCTGACTTTAATTCATTATGCATATAAAGATGTTTTTGTTGAACCTAATTCCAGACATCTAAAAAAATAACTTTTCCATAATTTATTTCTTCAGTTGCAAAAATACTATAAGAAGAAGGAGACATAAATAATAAATTTAAAGCTATTACTATCGAAATATTTAATAGATGTGCAATAATTATTGCCATTGTTGCAAAAATGAGTAACAATAATAATTTCATCTGTATTTCGTTTTTTTGTGCAATATATAGATTGCCTTCTCTAGTATAACCATTTTCGCTAATAATTTTATCAATACCTTGCCAGACTTCTTTTTACTCTTTTAGGAATTTCTGAATTTTTAATTAATGGGTTATTAAAAAAACATCATTATAATGTAGAAGCTCATCATTATTAATCCAATATTCAGGAGCAAGCTCCCATGGAAAAAACTCCTTTTTCATTTAATAATGGAATTCTATATTTAAACTCACTTAGCCATTGATAATATTCTATATTGTAATTAAATTTTTTTATTTAAAACATCTGCACTTTCAGTTGCTCTCTGTGAAGTTGCACTAAATATTTTAGATACATTAAAATTTTCTTTAAATATTCTCCTAATAACTCAAGTTCATCAATTCCCATTTTAGATATTCCATATTCATATTTTAGTGGTTCACCATGTCTTACAAATATTAATTCTCATTTTTAAATATTCCTCTAATATATTTTTTTACTAACAATATGCATAAAATTTTTACATCTAACATCATTACATTTGATGTAGAATCAAATTCTGATAAAAAAAGCTTATGTAATAATTCCCTTTTTCTTGTAACAACAATTCCTCCATCATTCATAACACTATTTACAGGAATTTCAAATGTTCTTCCATCTACTTTTTCCACTTTTTGGATGCCATATCAATATATTCATTATTTGAAAAATAATGGCTCAGCTAAAAAAATCTTTATATTTCTGAGAAAAAGTATATCTTTCATATATTTACAACTTTCCTCATTAAAAATTTATTTTTATCTAACATATAAAAAAATTGGTATAGTCATATGCTGTTGTTTTTAGCAACATATTTATTATGAGGGACTAAATATTTTTTTCAATAATTTTGTATTTTCAAAGCCAAAAATCTCTAATAGTTTTATTAATATTATTTAGTCCCAAAAATCAATAAGCATATTAGCTGCCATATGATCACTAATAGAAATCATTAATTCAACTAAGTCATTAGCCTTGACTCTTATTCCATAAGATAAAAATTTTACAACTCCAGCTCCTGTTGCTGAATTTTCTTCAGTTACAATTAAATATTCATTTCCAATAATTCTCTTTTTCATTAATTTGTTTCATATATTCTAACATAATAAATACTTTTTAAAGTACAAGCAGCATCAATAATGATATTTTCATCAAAAAGAAAAGATATTTTCTTTATTTTCATCATAAGCACATATTCCAATTTTACATTTAGGTACATATTTTTTTAATTTCTTGTATTAACATAAATTTTTCATTTATCCTTTTTTTATAATCGCTCACTAAATCAACAATATCCTTTAAACATTTTATTTCTGAAGAAGTGTTGTCAGTTGTTAACCTAACTTTTTTTCTTTTTCTTCTACAGTACTAATAAAATCAACTATAAGTAAAGAGTCTATACCATATTCAAAAAGGTTTCAAATAAATATCATTTAAATCTCCAATTTTAGCTCCAATGATATTTATTAAATATTTATAAATTCTTTCTTTTTAAATCGTTAATATTTATATCCTTTTTCTATGAATTCTTTGAAAATTTCTTTATTTTTTTCTTCCTATCTACTTTTTCCATTTGGTAACAAATAAATATTTTCAACTGAAAAAAATACTAGAGGTATCATGTAGTCAGGAATATTCTCTTTAAGCCTTCTTCTCAATTCAAAAACTATCTATATTTCCCACATAAAAAAACAATAAATAGAAGCTTCTCTATATTTATTATATGATGGTATAACTACACACACTTCGACTTCTTTTTATTTGATTTATAAAATATTCTACTTGTTCTAACTCAACTCTATATCCAAAAATATTTACAGAATTATTTTCTCTTCCCAAAACAATAATTTCATCATTTTTCAATTTTAGCAATATCTTGAGTATAGTATAAATAAAAATCATCTTTTTGAAAGCATATTAGTTTTTAGATTTTCATTTACATAGGAACATAAAAATTTCTTTTTAGACCTTAAATATAAATGACCTTTTAGTAGTTTCATTTAATTCTTCATCTAAAAACAACGGCTTCGTATCCTTTTAAAGGTTTTCCAACCCTACTACATTAAATGCCTGTAAGTCTCTTTAATTTTATATTAAATGAACAGTTAAACATTTTTTTCCAATTTCAGAACATCCATAGTCATTTACCAATGTTATATTTCTATTATGAAATTCAACAATTAAATCAGCTGAAATTACAAGAGGTTCTCCACCAGTATAAATATATTTTATTGAACTTGGCATATTATCACAAAAGTCTATGATGTTTAGAAAGTAATTTTACAATAGGAGATGCCCAAAATACAATAGAAGCATTATATTTTTTTCAATTTCTAAATACATTTCTTGAATATTTTTTTAATTCCTGTGTTTTTAGCTCCAAAACAGATAGTTGTTCCACCAATTAATAATAGTAAAGTATTTTCAAAACCATAAGCAAAGTTTAATTTAGCATATTGTAGAGCAATTTCATTAAATAGAAATGGTAATTTTTCAAGAGCTAAAAAAATCTTGTAAAAATGCTAATAAAAAAACGTTTAGCAATCTTTTGGCTTACCTGTACTTCCAGAGGTTGCTATGTAAAAAGCAACAGCCTCTTGATTTTTATAGAATTACATTCAGAATTTTTAAATAAGAACCAGAATTCAAAAAGTTCAGAAAGCTTTATATATTCTACATTTTCAATATCAATTTTATCATCTGTTACTATCATTGATATTTTAGCTTCAGATAAAAATATCTTGTAAAAACTCTTAGGACTATTTTTATCTATTATAATAAATAGTATTTCAGCAAATATACAAGCTAATACAATAAGCATCAAATCAATTTTATTTTCTATGCTAATCGCAATTTTACTATAGTCTTTATTAAGTAATGAAATGGATAACTGCTTAGAATTTTTTTAATAAATCATTATATGTAATCTTATCCTCTTGGTACTGTAATGCAATTTTTGTTATATTGTAAAAATTTTTCGTGTATTAAATTTTTAAACTTATTTTCATTTTAAATTAACCTACTTTTTATAAATTTTAAATTAAAAAATTATACCATATTTTTTTATATTTTTCAAATAGTCATAAAAATAAATGTGAATGTAAAAATTAAATCTTTCTAAAAATACTTCAATTAGATTGATTTTTAATATATAAAATATTAAATTTATAATATTTTTATATATAACTTTATAAATTTTTTTCTAGCTTATAATATAATATAATTAAAGTTATAGAACTTGAATCAATATATTTTTTTATATTAGGAGGATAGTATGGAAAAATTTAGAAAAAGAAACTTTAATACAAAAGATTAAGGATTTAGAAGTAATATTAAAAAGAAATGGACTTTAAAAAAATCGAAACAGCTAAAAAAGAAGTAAAAATGTTAGAAAAATAACAAAGAAAATTTAACAGATTTATTAGATTTATATACTCGTCAATTAGAATATGGAAAAAGATTTTTAAACAAAGAGCGTCTGATAACATAAAAAGTAAAAAGGGTAGTAAATTTAGTACTACCTTTTTATAGTTATTATTATTTCTTTCTCTGTAACTATATCTTTTTGCTTTTTGTTTCTTGCCATTGTCCTTTTCAACAAAATAATTTTTGATTTGTAAAAGGATCTTTTCTCTGTATAGTACATTAAAGTTGAATAAGTTGATGGAGTAGGTGTAAAAAATCTGTACCTGCTCAGGATTAACTCTTAATTCTTGTGAGGCATATTTTTAAATCCATCATATCTTTATCTTTACAACCTGGGTGAGCTGCAATTAAATAATATGTTAAAAATTGCTTTTTACCCAGTTCATTATTTATCTTTATAGAATTGATTTTTTTAAAATTCATTTCAAGCAAGATTTTACCATCTTTACCCATCAAGCCTAAAATTTTATCTTCTGTATGCTCAGGTGCAATTTTCATTTGTCCTGAGATATGATCTTTATTATTTCTTTCAAATACATCTGTCCACATTTGTTGTCATCTAAAAATCATATCATATCTAATTCCAGAAGCTATGAAAAATTTTCTTTATATTTAGGTATCTTTTTAACTTCTTTTAAAAAGTTCCACTTGATTATTATGATTAACTTGAAGATGAGGACATTTTTTTAGGATATAGACATCTTCTATCAGGACAAGCACCTAATTTCAATTTTTCTTACATTCAAGTCCATACATATTTGCAGTTGATCACCCTACATCAGAAATATTTCCATGAAATTTAGGAGTTTCAGCAATATTTTTAACTTCTTCTACTATTGAATTTTGGCTTCTTGACATAATAGTTCTACCTTGATGAATAGCTATTGCACAGAAGTTACATTCTCCATAACAACCACGATGAGTAGTAACAGAGTATTTTATAGTATCAAGTGCTCTAACTGCTCCCATCTTTTTATAATAAGGATGTACATCTCTAGCAAATTCCATAGAATATATCTTATCCATTATCTCTTCTGAATAGCTTTCAGAAGGAGGATTTTTGAATTAAATATCTATCATCACATTTTTGACAAAGTCCCTTTAGCAGTTATTGGATCACAATTTCAAATAAAAAAAGTATGAAAAAGCTTCAATAAACTTATCTTTATCTGCAAGACAATCAGCATGAGAAGGTAAAGATAAATAATCTTCTTTAGGCTCTTTACTTAAAGTAACAAAAGCCCTCTGATATTTTGCCAATCTTCTCCATTCTTTAAAAGCATTTGCTAGTTGTAACATAGACATTTCTCCCATACCATAGGATAAAAATATCGCCTTTTAGCATCAAATAGAATAGGTTTTCTTAGCTTATTAGTCCAATAATCATAGTGAGTTATTCTTCTTAGACTAGATTCAATTCCACTTATTACAATTTTTTTCGTAGTTCCTTTTAAAAAAATCTACGTATCATATTTGAGTAGACTAAAACAGCTCTATCTGGTCTTTTTATTATTTTTCTCCACCTGGAGTAAAAATCATCTTGTTGTCTTCTTTTTTTAGTTGCAGTATAGTTTGCAACCATAGAATCCACACAACCACCAGATATAGCAAAAGAACAAGTTAGGCTCACCTAAACGAGTTATATCATCAGGAACATCAACCTCAGGTTGAGCAATTATCCCAACCTTTGAAAGCCATGTTCCACTAGCCATTTTTCCTACTAAGGCACTTCCATTATATGAAGTGTCCAAATATGTATCTCCTGAAATTAGAAGTACATCTATACTGTCCCAACCTAAACTTTTTCATTTCTTCTTTTGTAGTTGGTAAAAATTTCATACTTTATTACCTTTCTGCATTTAATTTAGCGATTTCAACTATAACATCAGTTGCTTTTTTTCCATACTTTCAAGGGCAACAAATTCATATTTACCATGAAAATTTTTCTCCACCAGCAAAAAAATATTTGGTGTAGGTAATCCCATGAAAGAAATTTTAGAACCATCTGTTCCACCACGAATAGCTTTTTATAAGTGGTTTTTATACCAAGATTTTCCATAGCTTGTTTTGCTATGTCAACAACATACATATGGTCTTTTTATTATTTCTCCCATATTGTAGTATTCATCTTTTAGTTCAAGTTCAACAACTTCTTTTTCCATATTTTTTTCATTTACTTTTTTTACAAGTTCTTTTACAAATTCTTTCTTAGCTAAGAATTTAGCCTTTGTCATGATCTCTTAGAATATATACAACTTCTCCACTTTCACAAGATGTGTTAGTTTCAACTAAATAATAGAATCCTTCATATCCTTCAGTTTTTTTCAGGGACTTCATCTTTAGGGAACATTTGTATAATTTCACTAGCAATAAGACCTGCATTTATCATTTTACCTTTTTGCAGTTCCTGGGTGAACACTAACTCCTTTTTATTTTTAAATGTGGCTTGAGCAGCATTAAAAGCTTTCATATTCCAATTCTCCAACAGGTCCCTCCGTCCATAGTGTGTAAGCATAGTCTGCTGCAAATTCTTTTTACATCAAAAATAGTCTGCTCCTCTACCAATTTCTTCATCTGGACCAAAAAGCCATTTTTGATATCTCCATGTTTAATTTCAGGGTGTTCTTTTTAAGTACTTAACAGCTTCAATGATTTCAACTATTCCTGATTTATCATCTGAACCAAGTAAAGTTGTACCATCTGTTGTAATTAAAGTTTTAGAGATATAGTTTTTTTAAATTAGGGAAATTCCTCTACTTTTTAAAAACTATATTTTTGTTCTTTATTTAAAAACTATATCATTACCATCATAGTTTTTCTATAATTTGAGGATTAATTCCTTCTGCATTGAAATCAGCAGTATCCATATGAGCATATAAAACCAATAGTAGCAACTTTTTTTATCCATATTACTTGGTAAAGTTGCATTTAACAAAACAAGCTTTTATTTATAAAAAAACATTAGATAGATCCTAAATCTTCTAATTCTTTTTAACATTTTAGCAAATTCCATTTGTGATGGTGTTGATGGAATTGTTTCACTTTTTTTCATCTGAACGAGTATTAAATTTAACATATCTTAAAAAAATCTTTCTTTTCAATGTTGAATATTTTTTTCCATTTTCTGTACCTTCCTTTCAAAAATAAATTTACACTAAATAATTATACTACATATTCATAATTCTATCAAAAAAATCTTAGAAAAATTTTTCTTAGCTATAATTTAAGATTATATTGTAAAAAAATTTTTTTATTGTATAATATAAAACAAAAATAATATAAAAATATTAACATAAAAGTTTTAAATAAAAGAACTTAACAAAAAGGGAGGATAATCATGGAAGGGAAAAAAATATTTTAAAATGGTATTATCTGGAGTAATAGGAGTTTTTGTATTACTTTTAATACTTTACTAATTGCTATACAGTAGATACTGGGGAAGTTGTTATAATATCAACATTTGGTAAGATAACAAGAGTTGAAAATGAAGGGTTTACACTTTAAAGATTCCATTTTGTTCAAAAGTAAAACATTTATGGAAACTAGAGAAAAAAACATATTTTTTTGGAAGAACAGATGAAATGGATACAACTATGGAAGTTTCAACAAAAGATATGCAAAGTATAAAAATTAGAGTTTACAGTACAAGCTTCTATTACAGATCCAGAAAAAAATTATATAGAGCTTTTTAATAATAAACATGAACAAAGATTTATTAGACCAAGAGTTAAAGAAATAATCCAAGCTACAATAGCTAAATATACTATAGAAGAGTTTGTAAGTAAAAGAGCAGAAATTTCAAAATTGATATTTGAAGATTTAAAAGATGATTTTTTTCACAATATGGAATGTCAGTAAGTAATGTATCTATTGTTAATCATGATTTTAGTGATGAGTATGAAAGAGCAATAGAAAGTAAAAAGTTGCTGAACAAGAAGTTGAAAAAAAGCAAAAGCAGAACAAGAAAAAAACTAAAAAGTTGAAGCAGAAAAATAAAGTAAGATTAGCAGAATATTCTTTTGCAAGAAAAAGAATTACAAGCAAAGGCTAAATGCTGTTGAAAGTAATTCATTAAGTCCTCAACTTTTTAAGAAAAGATGGCTATTGAAAAATGGGACGGAAAACTTCCACAAGTTCAAGGTAATAATGGAAGTACATTAATTAATTTAGACTAGTAAATAAAAAAAGTAAAAAAATAGTTCGCTACTGAGTAAATTTCTTAACGATAAAAATTAACATTTCACTGTAAATTGACATCTGTAAGAAACTCTAATGAACAAGTTCATTAAGTTTTTCTAAGATCGCTGCACTCAGACACGTCGAGATTTACTCGGCTCACTTGCTTTAATTTTTTTATCTAAAAATCTACATTCGTAACTCACTTATTTTTACTATTTTTTATTATAGGATAGCCTATGTTATTGTAGTTTGATTTTATACGATAAATCTGTGAAGCAAGTTCATTGAAAATTAAATAATTCAAGTTCTTCTTCACTTAAAATTTCTTTTAAGTTTCTATTAGAAGTTAAAAATTTTTTTCTTTCATTATAGTCATCTAATTTTTTTAGATAATTTAAATATTCTTGTCCCTTATTTGAAAAAAACCTAAAAATTTTTCACATAAGGGGACTTTTATTTTTTTACTTTATCTGTAAGTTCTTCAGTTAAATCTAATAGAGTATGTAATAATATTCTTTGTAATCTAGATATAGTTAGTCTTTTTACTCAAAATTTTATCAAAAAATCACTGAAAAGATAAGTTTTCTAGTGAGTATTTATATAGTCTATTTTTCTAAACCAACTTCTAAATCTTGAATATTTTTTTAGACTTGAATAATTTTTTTATTATATTGTATTTCATTAAAGTCATAAAAAAATCATTTAGACATGAAAAACTCCAAAAATTTTCTTCTAGTATCTTATATGAAAAACTCTGGAACTAAATTTTTTTAATTTTATTTAATTTATTTTCTTTAGTTTCATTAGAAGCTAATAAAACTTTTCTAATATAACTTGCACTTGCAAAATTATCTTTTTCATCATCATAGTAACCTGTTTTTTTCTCTTTTTATACAACAAGCTTCAATCTTAGAATCAATAGTTTCTATTGCTTTTTAAAGTATTCTAAAGCTAGATATCATTAGAGCCAAACTTTTTCATCAGATATAGCCTTTTGAAAAAGCAGTAGGGATATGAGAAGCCTTTATCTAAAAATTCTTTTAAAGCTTTTTGTAAATTCATCTGTCAAAGAAAGACTTGCTATTTTTTTTTAATTTATCTAAGTCATTACTTTCAGAACCAAAAACTATATGGCTACAAGAAAGTTTATCTAAAAAGACTAACAGAACCTTTTGCAAAAAAATTTCAGCACTTTGACTTGAGTAAAAAAACAGGTAACTCTATCACAATGTCTATACCCTTGTGATAGAGCTATCTTAGTTTTTTTCAAATTTATTGATAAGAGATGGTTCTCCTCTTTGTACAAAAATCACCACTCATAACAGCAATTTTTTTATATTATCTTCAAAGAGTTTATCTATCTCTTGAATGTGATGTAGATGTCCATTATGAAAGGGATTATATTCAACAACTAAACCAATTACATTTTTTTAAACATCTACTTCACTCCCTAATTTTATTTTTTTAAATCGTTATAAGTTTTGATTGCACCTTTTAATAAATGCTTTTTGTAAAGTGTAATCATCTGGATATTCAGCCTTTGCATTTTCTTCTATTCTATTTAAATTCTGCTTTTTGGAATAGAAGATGAGCTTTAAAATAGAAGTTTATTTCTTCTTTACTTTTTTTCTTTGTTTTTGAGCTTCTACTTTTTGTTGATTAGCATTTTTGTTCTTCTCTAATTCTATTAACTAATCCTTTGTAATCATTAATTTCATCATTTACTCTAGCTAATTGCTTAGGATAGTTAGCTCCATACATAGCTTCTAATCTTTTTGATTATTATTTTCTTTTATCAGTTTGAGGTATTCCAGCTTTATCTAGTCTTTCAACCATTTCTAAAATATGAATCTTTATACCAATCATAAGTTTCTCTTCTATCAGCACCAGAAGTAGTTGAAACTGCATAACGAATCTTTTTTTTTCAACATTTTTCAGGTAAATTTTTGCTTCTGCTGCAAAAGATAAAACAGATAATGCAAAGCAAGATATTAAAATTAATTTTTCTCATTTTTTTCCTCCAATTATTAGAATAATTCAGGTGCAGATATTACTTTTAAATCTTTATCTATTTCAAATACCATAGGTTTACCAGTAACTAGATTTAGATTTAAAAATATCTTCATTTGAAATATTTAATAAGTATTTTATTAAAAGCTCTTAAACTGTTTCCATGAGCAGCAACTATAACATTTTTTTACCTTCTTGTAGGCTCTTAGAAATATCTGAATGCCAGTATGGTAAAAACTCTTGCTATAGTATCTTTTAAGCTTTCACCTAAAGGGATTTCAGAATCTGGAAGATCTGCATATCTTCTATCAGATTTTGGATAGTATTCACTATCTTTATCTATTGATGGAGGAGCTATATCAAAGCTACGACGCCAAATATGTACTTGTTCATCTCCATATTTTTTTAGCAGTTTCAGCTTTTATTTAATCCTTGTAAAGCTCCATAATGTCTTTCATTTAATCTCCAAGATTTATATACAGGAATGTATAGTTCATCCATTTCTTCTAAAACTATATTTAAAGTTTTTTTATAGCTCTTTTTAGGTAAGAAGTATAAGCAACATCAAAAAACTAAATTCATTTCCTTTTAAAATTTTTTTCCTGCAGCCTTAGCTTCTTCAATTCCTTTAGGGCTTAAATCAACGTCTTTCCACCCTGTAAATCTATTTTTCTAAGTTCCAAAGCACTTTCTCCATGACGAATTAAAAACTAATTTCATTTATTTTTTTACCTCCTAAAATTTATTTCTTTCTCAACTATTTTTACTATATTTAGCATTACATTTCAAATATTTTTTTATTTTTATTAGATAAAATGGTATAATATAAAAACAATTAAAGAGGTTTTTAGTATGAATAAAATTTTTAGAGATTTTTATTAGAAGAGAAAGAAACTAAATTAAAAGGTAGTCTTTATCATTTAACACAAATTAAATTTTCATATAATTCAAATCATATTGAAGGAAGTAAATTAACAGAAGATGAAACAAGATATATTTACGAAACAAATTCTTTTATAGGAGATAAAAGAAAAAGTTGTATCTATAGATGATATAAATGAAACTATTAATCATTTTAAATGTTTTGATTATATACTAGAAAAATATAAATATTTTTAGATGAAAAAAATTAATAAAAAAATTTACATAAAAATTTTAAAAAATAATACTTCTGATTCTCAAAGAGAATGGTTTAAAGTAGGTGATTATAAATTAAAAAGCAAATTTTATTGGTAATACAAAAACTACAAGTCCTAGTAATGTAAAAAAGAAATGAAAAAAATTACTTATTGAATACAATTCAAAAGACTAATATAACATTTGAAGATATTATTGAATTTCATTATAAATTTGAATCTATTCATCCCTTTTCAAGATGGAAATGGAAGAGTTGGCAGACTCATTATGTTTAAAGAATGTCTAAAGAATAATATTGTTCCTTTTTATTATAGATGAAGAACATAAATTATTTCTTTATTATAGAGGTTTAAAAAAATTATAATGAAGATAAAGCTTATTTAATTGAAACTTGTCTTTCAACACAAGATAAATATATAGAATTATTGAATGAATTAGAAATTAATTTTTAACTAAAATAAGGAGTGATGGTTATGGAAGCAACAAAAGAATGGTTAGAAAAAAATGGGAAAAAGGTAAAAAAATAAGTTACAACCTAATAGTAATCTTTTTAGATTATTTTTACTTTAAAGGAAATTGCTGGTAAAAGAAATAGATGTTATGGATATTGGATCTTGTTCTATTCCAACAGGAGAATTTTTTTAGTTGCTGATCCTCTTGTTTATTTAGTTAGTAAATATGAAAAAGAGTATTTTCAAAAAAATTCCAACAGGAGAATTTAGAACAGAAGTTTGTGTTGTAAAAAGCTACTGATGGAGATTGTGATAGATATGCAGCAGTTAGATTGAAATTTAATGATAATGAAGTTAGTTATTTTGAAGAAGCAATGAAGGGAACAGAAGACTTAGAAAAATATTAATGAAGGAGATTTTTTTGGTTTTTAATGTTGATGCTGGACTAGCTTGTATTTGTGATAAAAAAATTACATGAACTATATTGTGAATTTGATAAAAAAATGGTGTGACGAAAAATCCTGATGGAAATACTTTATGATGATTATTTTGCAGATTTATTCAAAAAAAGAGTTATGAAGATAATCCCTAAAGTATCAAAGAGATGGAGGAGATTGGATAAATTGGACTATACCTGGAACAGATTATCATTTACCTATGTTTCAATCTGGTTTTGGAGATGGAGCATATCCCAGTATATTTAGCTTATGACAAAGATGGAAATGTATGTCAACTTATTGTAGAACTTATTGACATTGAACTAGCTTATTCTGATATAGATGAAGATGAAGAATAAGTTAAAAAGTATGAATATTTTACATCAAACAGTATTAAGTTTTTAAACTCAACTACTTTTAACTTTTTTTTTCTTTTTTTTCAATATGCCATTTATATAGTGTATCTAAAAAAACATTTTTATTTTATATTAGAAAAAAATTAAGCAGTTTTTGTGCTATAATACAATCAATATAAAAGATTAATAAAGGAGTTAAAAAAATATGCAAGAACAAGAGATAATAGCCCTTATAAATTCTAAAGGTGCATTTTATATTAGAGGATTCTAAAGCAAATGCTGAGCTTATAGCATATGTTGACTGCAAAAACTAATGAGTTATTTGAAACATCTGCTAAAAATTGAATGGAAAATATCAGATAAAACTTTCTTTAAAAAGATATTAAAAGATTTAAGATATATCATTTAAAAAGTTAAAAATCTAGGAGAAAAATACTTTTTTTACTTATAGATATTGTTACAAAAAGATGTTAAAAAAATAGCTTGATTAGAAAAATACATTAAAAAGAACGTGAACAAAATGCTAGTGTCACAGTTGAAGAACCTAGATTTAGGAAAAATTTGTTCTTGATAAAACTACTAAAATCTTTACATTCTAAAATTAAAATGGTTAAGTGAAAAAGAAGAAATAGATGTATATCTAAATATTGATGAGGATAATCGTATTAATACTTTTAAAAAAAGTAGGGGCTTTTTTTATCACTCTTGAAAAAGTTTTTTTAAAAGATAAAGAAAAGATTGGGATAAAAAAATTGAAAAGACTTTATGCTGCTGAACATTTAGCTGATTTAGCAACAGAATTAAGAAAAGAATTCAAAGTCATTATTTAAATTTTTAAAAAGTATGGAAATGGTATTTTATAGCAAAAAATGAAACTTGTGTCTTTAGTTGTTGAAAATGATGGAGAAATTGTTGCTACTTTTTGATGATAGAAAAATTATTTTTTTAGGACATAAAATAATAGTAAAAAGCAAATGCTAATAATAATGAAATTAGTTCTGCTATTGTTGAAAAATTTTTAATATAGAAGATTATAAAAAGATAGAAGTTCCTGAAAAGTAATATTGAAATTAAAGAAGATAAAGGAATAATAAATAGAAAAAAAGGAGTTATTCTAGAATAACTCCTTGTTTTTTTAATATTTAGCAAAAAACTATTTATTTTTTTGTTAATTCTCCAGCACCAGCTCCAAGTGCTCCACCAATAGCAGCTCCTACAGCAGTACCTCTAACATCGTTACCAAGCATAGCTCCTACAGCAGCTCCAGCTAGAGCACCTCCTGTTGCAGTTTTTTTTCTGTATGTGTACATCCTACTAGAATTCCAGCTAGTACTAAAATAACTAATGATATTTTTTTCATCTTTGTAAAAAAACCTCCTTTTTATCTTAGTTGTCCTTATTATACTTTTATTTTTCTAAAAAAATCAAAGTAAAAATTTTTAAAAATATATTTTTTTAAAGTTTTGATTTTTAAGGCTAATTTTACTAGTAGTATAGTTATTAAATGTATCAAAGTGTAACAAATATTCTTGTTATAGTAATAAATAAATGAACAGTATATTTATTCTATAAAAAAATATATAAAAATATAGTAAAGAAATTATAAATTAATATAAAAAAATATATACTATATATATGATTTTATTTAAAATAAAAAAATTATTATTTTAGTTCTATTTGAAGTATAATAAAATAACAAGATATATAAAAAGTATTTTATTTAATCTGATTGTACTAAAAATGTTTGCTAAAAATATTTTAAGGGAGGTTTTGTATGAAAAAGAAAAGATTTTTATTTTTTTACTGATGATTTTTTCGGCTTTTCTTTATAATTTCATGTAATAAAGGAAAGCAGAAAAAAGAAACAAAAAGATACTATTGTTATTGCACAAGGGTGCAGATGCAAAATCTTTGGATCCACATGCTTCTAATGACAGTCCTTCAACTAAAAATTAGAATGCAAATATTTGATCCATTATTAAAACTTGATGCAGATGCTAATCCTCAACCTTGTTTAGCTGAATCTTGGGAAAGAGAAGATGAAACTTCTATAATTTTCCATATAAGAAAGGGAGTAAAGTTTCATAATGGAGATGAAATGAAAGCTTCAGATGTAAAATTTTCTATAGATAGAGCTTTAGCTTCTCCAGAATTTCATGAAGTTCTTGGTGGAATAACTAAAGTAGAAGTTTTAGATGATTATACTGTAAAAATTAACAACAGAAAAACCTATGGCTGCTATTTTTAAATAACTTATCTCATGATTGTATAGTAGTTTTTAAGTGAAAAAAATATGTTAAAGAAAAATGGAGATAAAAATAGGACAAAATCCCTATGGGAACAGGATCATATAAATTTGTTTCATGGGAAAGTGGAGATAAAGTAGTTTTAGAAGCTTTTCCTGATTATTGGAGAGGAGAAGCTCCTGTAAAAAAATGTAATATTTAGAAATGTAGTTGAAGAAACAAATAGAACTATAGGGACTTGAAACAGGAGAAATTGATATAATATATGATGTTGGTTCAATGGACAAAAAAATAAAAATTAAAGAAGATGGTAGATTTAATCTTATAGAAGCACCACAAGCTAGAGTAGAATATCTAGGATTTAATGTTAAGAAAAAAACCATATGACAATCCAAAAAGTAAGAGAAGCAATTTCTTATGCTTTAGATCAAAAAAACCTATAATAGATACTGTATATCTTGGAGCAGCAGAACCCTGCAACATCTATAATAGGATCAAAAAAATATTGTATAGTGTTGAAGTTGAAAAAAATTTACTCAAGATTTAGAAAAAAAGCAAAAAGAATTATTAAAAAGAAGCAGGTTATCCAGATGGATTTAAAGCCAAACTTTGGACTAGTGATAATCCAGCAAGAAGAGATATGGCAGTTATTATTCAAGATCAATTAAAAACAAATAGGAATAGATGTTACTATAGAAACTCTTGAATGGGGAGCTTACTTAGATGGAACAGGTAGAGGAGATCAAGAAATGTACCTACTTGGTTGGACTACAGTAACAAGAGATCCAGACTATGGTATTGCTGAGTTAACAAGTACAGAAACTCAAGGAAATGCAGGAAATAGAAGTTTTTATTCAAATCCAAAGTTAGATAAGTTATTAAAAAGCTGGAAAAAATTGAAATGGATCCTGAAAAAAAGAAGAGCAATCTATAAAGAAGCTCAAGAAATCATAAGAAAAAGATATTCCTATGTATATGATATTATATCCAACTCAAGCAGTTGCTACACAAAAAGAATATAAAAAGGATTTAAATTAGGGAACTATGAATTCATATGAAATTTATGAAGTTTCTATAGAAAAATTAAGTCATAAGTAGAGGAGCTATATAAATTAGCTCCTTTTTTTTCAAAAAAATAAAAAAATATACTTTCAAATTTCTTAAATATATGATAGGATATTATCAAATATCAAGGAGGAAAGTAGTATGAAAAAAATGTTTCGTTATGTTCTGTTGGTTTTTTTGTATTTTTTTAATGTTAGTTGCTTGTGGTAAACCTGATTCACAAAAAAAGCTTTTTGAGAAAAAAATTTTAAAGCAAACTATAACAGATGTGAGCAAGAAAATGAAAGATGGAAATGAAGTTTCTAAAAATGTTAGCTGGAATTTTAGAAAAAGGTTCTTACAAAGTTAATAAAGTTAATGAAGAGAAAAAAATATGGCTGAACTTGATGTGACAATAAAAATCTGCAGATTTTTGTTAAATATATGACAGAGTATTTAGTGGCATTAAAAACCTTTATTTGATTCTAATATGGGTGAAGAAGCTTTTCCAAAAAAATCTTTAGAATATTTTTGAAAAATTTGACAAAAAAAGAATTAGATTATACAGAAACTGATGTGACAGTACATATGGAAAAAAAGTGGATGGAGAATGGAAAGTAATCAATACTGAGGATGTTTTAACTGCTATATTTGGTGGTTTAACAGATGCAGTAGCAGACTTTAATTAATAAAAAAATAAAACTGCAAACTAATCTCATTTAGAGATTGGAATGCAGTTTTTTTATTATTTATTTACAACAGTGTCAATCCAATTAAATAATTCATCTAAATCATAATCTCCACCATGTCCTTGTCCCCCAAGGAGCAGCAAAGTCTACAATTTTTTTCCAGAATTTTTTTAATTTTAATAGCTAGTATTGCAGGGATAGCAAGAGAAGTATCCTTATCTATTGCTCCATGTCTTATTCTCCAATATTTAGTTGGAGCACTCTCAATATAATTCATAGGATTCATCATTTTTTTATTATAGCTTTTATCTGCCATTTTTAGGAATTACAATTTTTAATACTCTTTATCATTAAATTTACCTTTTTGATAGTATTCAATAGCTTCTTTATTAGCTATATCAAAAGAAAAATTTAGTGAAGTTTTTTTATTGTCAGTTTTCTTATCACCAAACAGATTATTTTTCTCCAGAGCTTGCATCTAAACTATCAAAAAGCAGGTGGAGATTTCATTCTATCACCAATATGAGTATAAACATCTAAATCAACAGCAACAACTTTACCATTTTCAATAGTGAAAGCTTTTTTTAAATTCACTGATATCCTTTTCCTTCAGCTCAAAAGCCTTATTAGCAGAATTTTTTTAATTATAAGAGAAAGATATGATTTGAAAAGTTCCATTACCATTTTTTTATCAAGAGTTAATAGATTTCCTTTATCATCCTTTTTAATTTTTAAATTATTTAAATAAGTAGGAAACATATTTTTTTCAATCTATTAGATATTCTTATTTCATCTTCTGTTAAACTACCTTGAACAGTTGTACGAGTTAAGCTTCTATCATTATATTCTTGAGCAGATGTATTTCTTGTGAACTCCATTCTTGAAAATGTGTTAACTCCATTGTACGTCCATTCATAAGCAGAGTCAGCATTTTCTAAGTTTGTAATAGGGCAATAAGAAGATACAGCGTAAATATCATCTCTTGTATCAGCTGCTCCAAGTTCTGTTAGGTAAGGAAGATAGTCTTGAGAGTTTCCACTTGCTCCTAAAAAGAGCTGATAAAAGCTCCACCAGCACTAGTTCCATTTGAAATTATCTTATTAGCATCTCCTGGCATAACTTCATCATTAAAATAAAGGTATCTAACTGCTGCCTTTAAGTCAACTATTGCAGCAGGAGCTTTTTCCTGTATAAGCTCCATTCTTATCATTTTAGAGTTCTACCTCTTGCACCAGGTGCTGCAACTACATAACCTTTTGATAGTGCATAACTAAGAGAGTTAGCTTTTCCATCTCTACCAACTCCTACTTTATCAGCTTTACCTGGCATATATCCTCCAACACTATTAGGTAAAAAAAGATAGGAGCATTAGAGCTATTATAATTTCCTATAGAAGAATTATTAAAATATTCTTCAGGAATATAGATATTCATATTTTTGATATTCTTTATCCACAGGATTTTTTTACATAAACAATATTTTCATAAGCACGATACTTTACTTTTTTACCATTGACCTCAGTTTCCTTTTGAAACATATTTATTTGGATTGAATTTTAAATCATATTCATTTTTTTACAGCTTTTGTAGTTTTAGGAGCTGCAAAAAGCCATAGAGCCAAATAAACAGAATAGCATTAAAAAAATTTAAATTTTTTTTCATATCAACCCTCCATTGATTTTAAAATTATCAAATTAGAAGTATTATATCATAAAAAAAGAGTTATTACTCCAATTTTTGTAATAACTCTTTAGTCAAATTTTATTTATTATTTAAAGCAGACCAGTTTTTTTCTTCTGTCTCCTTCTTTTTAAAGATTTTTCTTTCTTAATCTAATATTTGTTGGAGTAACTTCTACAAGTTCATCTTCAGCAATGTAGTCAAGAGCCTGTTCTAGAGTAAATTTTCTAGGTGTTGCAAGTTTAACTGCATCATCAGAACCAGCAGCTCTCATATTTGTTAATTTTTTTAGTCTTACAAACATTTACAACTAAGTCATTTTCTCTGTTATGTTCTCCAACTATCATTCCTTCATATACTGGAATACCTGGATCTAAGAATAGAGTTCCTCTATCTTGTAAGTTATTTAAAGCATAAGGAACAGTAACTCCTGGTTCAGTAGCTATTAAAACTCCCTTATTTCTTGTAGGAATATCCCCTTTATATTCTTCATAATCAAAGAAAGAATGGTTTAAAAATTCCTGTACCTTTAGTATCAGTTAAAAAAATTCATTTCTAAATCCTATAAGTCCTCTTGCAGGTACTTTTAAATTCAAGTCTTGTATATCCATCTTGTCCTGGAACCATAGAAACCATTTCAGCTTTTCTAACTCCCATCTTTTCAATTACAGTTCCTGTAAAGCTGTCATCTACATCAATTAAAGCAAGTTCGATAGGTTCTAATCTCTTTCCATCTTTTTCTTTTAAATAAAACTCTTGGTTTAGAAACTTGTACTTCAAAAACCTTCTCTTCTCATATTTTCAAGTAATATAGAAAGTTGAAGTTCTCCTCTTCCTTTAACTATAAATGAGTCAGGAGAATCAGTTGCTTCTACTCTCATACTAACATTTGTTTGAATTTCTTTTTGTAATCTATCCCAAATATGTCTAGAAGTTACAAATTTTTCCTTCTTTTTCCAACAAATGGAGAATCGTTTACCATAAATGTCATTGCAAGTGTTGGTTCATCAATATCAATCAAAGGTAAAAGCAACAGGATCATTTATATCTGCTAATGTTTCACCAATATCTATATCATCAATACCAGCAACGCAGACTATATCCCCAGCTTCAGCCTCTTCTATTTCAACTCTTTTTAATCCTTCATAACCATATAGAACAGAGACTTTTACCTTTAACTTGTTTTCCATCTCTTTTTATTAACATTACATCTTGATTTCTTTTTTTAAAGTACCATTGTGTATTCTTCCAACTGCTAATTTTCCAACATAGTTATCATAAGCAATATTTGTTATTAAAAAAATTGAGTTGGTTTAGCTACATCTCCATCAGGATCTTGAACATGTTCAAGTATTGTTTCAAATAATGGTTGCATATCTGTATTTTCATCAGTCAATTCTTTTCTAGCAAAACCTGCTTTTCCTGAAGCATAAACTACTGGAAATTCAAGTTGATATTCATTAGCATTTAATTCTATAAATAAATCATAAACCATATATAAAAACATCTTCTGGTCTTGCATTAGGTTTATCAACTTTGTTTACTACAACTATTGGTCTATGTCCTTGTTCTAAAGCTTTTTTTAAAACATATTTTGTTTGAGGCATAGGACCTTCAAAAGCATCTACAAGTAAAAGAACAGAATCAACCATTTTCATAATTCTTTGTACTTCTCCACCAAAGTCAGCATGGCCTGGTGTGTCAACTATATTTATCTTTATAGTCTTTATATCTAGCAGAGGCATTTTTTTAGAGAAGATAGTAATTCCTCTTTCTCTTTCAATATCATCTGAGTCCATAACTCTTTCTTCAACTTTTTTTCAAGTTCATGAGTTTTTAAAAACTCCTCCTTGTCTCAATAGACAATCGACAAGAGTCGTTTTACCGTGGTCAACGTGAGCAATAATTGCTATGTTTTTTTAATTTTCATTTTTTTCCTCTCATATTTTTTTAAATTAATAATATTTATATCCTTTTAATAAATTATTATTTTCTATATTTGCCAAACCTAAGAATTCATCTTGATAATATACTCTATATTTTTTTGTTTTTCCAAACTATCCTTTATTTTTTTACAGTGTTGCCATTTTTTTGAAATAAAGTAAATTCTTTTCTCAGTTTCTAAATTATATTTCTCATAAGAAAAATACATCTTCAACAGAATTTAAAGAAAACTAAAAATCGTTATTTTTGAGCCATTTCTTCCATCTGTTCCAGTGTATACGAATTAGTTAAAGAATATTCTCCAACATTTATTCTTTGAAGCTCTGTCATAGTGGCATAAGTTCCTAAATCTAAACCTATATCATAAATTAAACTTCTTATATAGCAACCTTTAGAAACCTTTGTTTCAATTTTTAGCCTTATTATCTTTTAAAAATCTAAAAAGTTTAATGTATTCAATAGTTACATCTCTTTCAGGTCTCTCTATCTCAATACCTTTTTCTTGCTAAATGATAGAGTTTGTTTCCATCAATTTTTTTATAGCAGAGTACATTGGAGGAACTTGCTTTATATCTCCTATAAATTTTTTTTAAAGATAATTCTAAATTATCTTTTGAAACATCTATAAGATTTTCAGCAATTCTTTTTCCTTCAATATCATAGGTATCAGTTGCATATCCTATTTCAAAAATCAGCTAAATAAACTTTATTTTTTTAGCTTCTAAATCAGAAGCAAGTTTAGTAGCTTTTCCAACACAGATAAGCATAAGTCCTGTCGCTAAAGGGTCAAGAGTTCCTGTGTGACCTATTTTTTTAGTTTTTTTAAAAATCTTTTTAAGCTTTCTTATAACATCAAAAGGAGCTTATTCCTTTTGGGTTTATTTACAAGTATTATTCCTTCCAAAAATATCAATCCTCTAGTTTGTTTATATATTTTAACGAGATATTATACCATAAAAAAATTAGAATAATGATAGCATTTCATTATTCTATGAAGATAAATTTACATCAGGATAGAAAAATATGGGAATGTACTTTAATGATAAAAAAATTTTTTCTATACAAATAAAGAAAAAAATGAGATAATGAAAGAAATTAAAATTTAGAATAGGAGGGGTAAAAAATGGAAGATATGAAAATTTGAAAATGAAAATTGAATGAATGGAAGAAAGAGAAAAAGTTAAAAGAATTTCTTAAAGAAAAATTTAGAAATTATTAATAGGAAAATGATGAAAAAGATAGAGAAGAACATAATATTAAAGAAAGATTGGAAAGATAAAATTTGAAAAATAAAAAATTTTATAGAATATAAAATATTATTGATAATGATATGTCTAAAGTGATACCATATTTAGCTTTTAAACATTCCAGTTTTTTGATGAAAAATATTTGATTTAGAAAAATATTTAAAAAAGATCATATATATCCAGTATTTTATTTATATACAGATAAAAAATCAATGAAAAATATTTAATTTTTAGCATTTTGGATCAATTACAAATACTAACAATCAAGATTTACTGGGATAATAGTTTTAGATAGTTTAATTTTTAGATTATTTTAAAGATTTATCTATCGGGAGTAAAAGGAAAGTTTTGATACATATAGAGATGAAGCTAAGCAATGATAAAATTTTTAGTTTTATAATTCATATATTATAGAAGATGACTAAAAGAACAAATTAATAAAAATAACTGTGACTTTGAAAAAATATTAAAATACTATATTTCTTATATGAACTATAGAAATATAAAAGATAGAAATTAAGAATGATAAGAAATCAAAGAGAAAGATTTTAAAAGAAATATTAGAATATTATATGTATCTAAAAGAAAAATGAACTGAAGAAAAAAGACGAATGTAATAAGAGAAATTGAGAATATAATAAAAATTTTTTTGAATTTTTCAAAAACAATTCAAAAAAATTTTGATATCAATTTTCTATTTTCCAATAAATACTATATTTATATGGAACTTTAAAAAAATAAAAAGATATAATATGTAGACATTATCAGTAGAATATTGATATAGAAATAATTCTAAAAAAATGAAAGTTTGTAGATGATTTTCATAAAACATATTTATGAAAGATTTTTTAAAAGACTTTATATATAGAAAATGGACAAATTGAATTATATACCATCTAATGCAAAGAATATATCTTAAAGAATTTTAAAAAATATTTGTAAAAAAGTAAACAATGATGAAAGTATAATAATAATTATATCTTAATAATTTGAGAATATTAATAAAAGAGATAAATTAGAAAATATTTGGAGAAGATTATTTCTAAATTAAAAGAGAAATTTGCAATAAAGAAGATTCTGAAAATACCTAAAAAAATCTATATATTTTTAGGAACTATAAATACTTTTTTTCTCATATAGAAGCTTTTTTTGAATAGAATTTTTTTAATAATTTTAATTTTTGAAAGAAAATGTATTCAAAAGATGAAATATAGAAAAATATTGGAGAAATAGATGAAGAAATGAAAAGAAATTATTTGATAAATGATAGATTTTTAAATTTTCCATTAAATACTATATTATATGAATCACCAGGAACAGGAAAAAAACATATAATTCAATATTCTATTCTGTAGGAATAATTAAAAAAGATAAAAAGTATAATAGATATGATTGAAGATAAAACTAAGAATATTAGTAATATAGAAAAAGAAGAAATTTTTAATAATTTTAATGATTTTAAAGAAACAAGAGTCAAATAGAATTCATAACTTTCCATCAATCGTATAGTTATGAAGATTTTTGTTGAAGGAATTAGACCTACTTTAGCTACAAAAAGATAGTGAAGATAATAAAGATTTAAAAATACACTATACATTCTGGAATTTTTTTAAAAAATATTTGTGAAAGAGCAAAAAATAATCAAAGATAAAAATTATGTTCTAATTATTGATGAAATAAATAGAGGAAATATTTCAAAAAAATATTTGGAGAATTGATTACTCTACTTGAACCCTACAAAAAGACTAGGAGAAATCTGAGGAATTAAAAAAATAAGATTACCCTTATAGTGGGAAGAATTTGGAGTACCTAAAAAAATCTATATATTTTGGGGAACTATGAATACTGCTGATAGATCAATAGCTTTATTAGATATAGCACTTCGTAGAAGATTTAATTTTATAGAAATGCCTCCTAAATATGATCTTTTTAAAACTAGAAAAAATTGAAGTTAAAAAAATGACAAAAATAGAGTTTACAAGAATTACTTAAAAGCTATAAATACTAGAATTGAATTTTTATTAGATAAAGACCATTTAATAGGGACATTCTTATTTTATTAATATAAAAAACTTTTGAAGATTTAAAAGAAATATTTAGAAATTCTATTATACCTTTATTACAAGAATATTTTTTTATGATGACTTTGAAAAAAATAAAGAGGTGTTAAATATAGAGTGATAATAATGATAGTTTTATAATAAAAAGAAATTCCTCAAAAATTTTTTTCTGATACTTTAAAAAAACTAGATTTCAAAAATAAACCTGTTTATGTAAATAAATGAAAACTGAAATTGAAGATAAAAGGTTTTAATAGTCATCAAAAATTATACAAAAAATTTATAATTAGGATAGTGATTATTATATGAAGAAAAATAATTACTATAGAGGAATATAAGAAAAATATGGAATTAAAAGGTACTTCTAAAAAAATTCTAGTGATAAAAGATAAATGTAAGGTTTTTATTGATAAAGATAAATTTGATAAAGTTAAAAAGAGTTTATAAAAAGCTAATAAATTAGACGAAAGAACCCTAAGTTTTTTTGAAAATTTCTAAAAGATTATATAATTCCACAAAATTTTTATAGGAAGTATAAATATTGAGTGATATAAGCATAGAAATATTTCCAAAGATTCCATTGATAAAAGATAATAAAAGATAAAAGAAAGAAAAAAAGATTTTTAGAGATTTTTAGAATATGTTGAAACTTTTTAATGAAAAATATTTTATGAAAATTTAGAAATAGGAAATGAAAATATGCCTATTCTAGAAATCTTTTATTTCTAATTTTATTGAAGAAGTTGAAAAAAATTTCTAAAAAAAGGTTTAGTCTATTCCTATATTAATAAAAGTGAGAAATATTTATTATTTTTAAAGGTAAATTAGATTTGACTAATCATATAAAATATAATTTTATAGAGAATAGATTTTTTTATGAATTTTGATGAATTTTTCTGTGAATTCAATAGAAAATTGTTTAATAAAAGTTAGCATTAGAAAAGATAAAAAAATATTTCAGTCAGATATGGAAAAATAAAGCTAAGATTTATCAATTATTAGTTCATTTTTGATGATATTCAAACTTCTGGAATGATTCCAGCCCATTTATTTAGAAAAGCTTTCTAATTGATAGAAAAAAATGGTTTCTATAAAAAAATCATTAGATTTAGCTAAGTTCTTTTTGTTAGATGAAAGTCCTTATTCTGTATTTTATAATGATGAGAGAGAAATAACAGGTCTTTTTCTTTCCAATGGAGATTATCTATGAAAGCTATATTGCTACTAAATTAAAAAGAAGTTATTGATAATAAATTTTTCAATAAAAGATTCAAGATAATTCTTATAAAAATTTTTTTAATAAATGTGAAGTTGGTGGGAAGGAAGTAAAAAAATAATATTACTTGTTTTTAAATTAAAACCTGATATTGTTTTTAGAAAAATGAAAAATGAAATAATTATTTTGGATACTAAGTGGAAAGAACTTAAAGAGTCCAAAAGAAAATGAAATTATTTATAATTTTGGTATTTCTAAGGAAGATATTTATCAAATGATAACTTATATTCATGTTTATAATTCTAAAGCTAAAAAAAGTGTCAATAAAGCATATTTAGTATATCCAATTAACAACAATGATAAAACTCCTTTTAATAGAAAAATATAGTCTTTTCTGGAGAAAAATGAAATTAGAAGTTAGAGCATGCTTTTGTAGATTTGAGTTCAGAAAGATAATACTAAAGAATCTTTGAAAAAATATTAGAAAGTATAAAATAATCTCTTTTACAACACTCCCTATCTACATCATAGATATAATAATGTACTTAGAATTATTGTTTTTTTATAATGCTTCCTAAAATTTTAATATATAGTTTTAATTTTAACACATTTATAAAAACTCTTGCTATTTTTATCTTAACTATGTTATACTTTTTTTGAGGTGATGTAAATGGAAAAATAAAAATTGAAAAAAACTAGCTGATATTATAAAAAAATTCTAAAACATCTTGTTTTCTTTACAGGAGCAGGTGTGTCGACTGAGCCTACTAACATTACCTACCGAATTAAAAAAAGGGAGATTAAACTCCCATTTTAAGAATATTTGAAAACTTTTAGTCATCACATCAGTAAAGTTATTATTTAGGACTAAAGAAGCATTATTGTCGTACTGAGTATTCTCATTATTAATGATAATTAAATTTTTACCTCTAAAGTATCTTAAATAATATGCAGCAGGATAAACTGTTAAACTTGTACCTGCAACTATTAACGTATCAGCTTGTTCTATTTGATAAATAGCTTCATTGACTACATCTTGATTTAAGTTTTCTCCATATAAAGTAACATCAGGTCTAACTATTCCACCACAGTCACATGAGAAAATTTTTATTTAGATGTTTTTCCACAACTTAAGCAATACCATCTTTTTAAACTTCCATGTAATTCTAAAAACATTTTTATTTCCTGCCATTTGATGTAAATCATCTATATTTTGAGTTATTACTGCTTTTAATATACCCATTTTTCTAATTCAGCTAAAAGCTAAGTGACCTTTATTAGGGTTTGATACCATTAATATTTAATTCTTCTTCCACATATTCTAAAAAGATTTTTTTCTATGTGTGCAAAAAGTCTGAGCTTAATACTTCTTCAGGTCTATATTTTCCTTTTATATAAACTACTGTATAGTCCATCTTTACCTCTAAAACTCTTCAATCCACTATCGGTCGAGACTCCAGAGCCAGTGAAGAATACAAGATGCTTAGAGTTTTTAATTATATTAGCTAACTGTTTAATTTTATCTTCCATTCATATCACTCCTTTTTAAAGTATATCACACCAGTAGCAACTTATATAAAGTTGCTTTTCAATAAAATAAAATGGAAAGTTTTCAAAGGTTTAAATGAAATTATTCTTATTTCTTTTATCAATATTTTTAAAATCTTTTTTGTTTCAATAATATCTTCTTCATCATAATTTTCAATTATAAATTTCAATTTTTCTAAAAATCTTTATATCTTTTGGAGTTGAAATATTTAAGATTTTTCAAATTCATAACTTTTTCCTTAGTTATCTTTAAATCATTATTGATATCCTTAAATTTATTATCAAGTTCTTCTTCATTTATATAACCTTTTTGGAAACAAATTTATTACTCTTTCCTTTTTCATTTTTCAAGTAGTTTCAAGTCATTTTTAATTTTAAAAACTTCTTTTCCTCATTCTTTTTATCTTTAGAGCTATATTGATTTAGTTCTTCAAGTTCTTTTGAATTTAAAATAAGATCCTTTATTGCTTTATCCATTGTTTTTGCTGAGAAAACTTTTTCTACATTTTTCTATTAACACAAGTATATGAATAGTAAGTACGAGTTACTTTTCCATTTTTAGTCTCATAGCTCTTTTTGCTGATACATTTTATGACCGCATTTACAATATATAAGAAGAATATAATAAATATGGTTTTGCATTTCCAAAAGAAGCTCTAACTTTCATATTTTTCTCTTAGAGACTGACAAAATTCAAATAATTCTAAAGGAACAATAGGTTCATGAAGTCCCTTATACCATTTTATATTTTTTTTCTGCTTTTTCTCTTTTTCTCATTCAGCTCTTTAACATATCTTCTAAAAGGAACAAAACCAATATAAATTTTATTATCAATTATTTCCACTATATCCGCTCTTAATTTATTAAACCTTCTACCAACTTCAGATAGATTATGAGTCTCAGCATATGCTTTCAAAAATACTAAGAATATAAGGAGCTGAGGATCAGGGACTATCATTTTATTTTCTCCTCTTATATAACCTGTTGCTGGATTCCCATGAACAAAATATCCTGCTTTGGTCTTTTCTTCTAAATTGCTTCTTATTCTCAAAGACATTTGTTTTTATATCTTCAGCTCCCCAAGCTAAGAATATAGAAGAGTCATAAAGTCTTTTAAATATGGTTGAGATATGCTATCAAAAGTAATTTTTATATAATTCTAGTTCTTCAAAAATTTCATTCCAGTAGATATTTTTCTAGCTATTCTTGAAACTTCCCAAAAACTATTTTAGTATAGATCTTTTTACTAATAGCTTCAAACAGCTCATTAAATTCTTTTCTATCATCTACTCTTCCACTTTCAACATCTTGATAAACTTTTAAAAACTTCATAGTTCTTTTCTTTACAGTAGTCCAAACACTTTTCTTCACTGGATGTTAAGGAGCTTTCGCTCCCATTATCCTTACTTTGTTCTTTTTAGAAACTCTTATATAAATAGCTACTTTTTCCATTTATGAAGCCTTTTTCTTAAAATTATATATATAGTTCTTCAATTTGTTCAACTACTGCTACTTTTATTATATTTATTTCTTCGTACTAGTTTATTAGTTTTCCATATTATACTTAGCTCCCTTTCCCTTTTATCTCCAACATTTGACGAAAGAAAATCTTCTTGTTGTTCATAACCAAGCTCTATGGTTGTAGCTTCTGATTTTTAATAACAAATTTATTTTATTTCATCTGAAAGCTCATCTGCTAAATCATATAAATCATCAGGATCTAAGAACCTTCTGAAATGATTATCAAAATTTTGTAATAATGTCCAAAGTTCCCCAGTAAGAAGAGGGAACATCTGGATAAAAGTTTTTCATTTAAAAATAGTACATTTTCCTTTGTTATAGTTAGAACACCATTTACAAATCCATTTTAACTCACCTAGTATCCTAGTTGTTCATGATAGGTCTGGGTTTTCAAAAATGTTACCAACAATTTCAAAGTCTCCTTCTCTCTCCGAAAGGCGTTCTGTAATATTTTCATCATAAGGAACACGATAAGTACCATCTTCATCATCATAAGAAATTAGTCCATAAATATCATCTATACCATCATTGAATTTAATTACATCTAGCTTCATAAAGTTCTTGACCTGCCTTATCTTTTTGTTCCAGTAAATTGTAAAAAGTTCTATATCTTTAAAAATCAGCAATTTTATAATCATCTTTGAAAAGATTACCATCATCAGTGTATCTGATATATTGATAATTTCAAATCAATTCCAATAATAGCAACCATTTATTTTCTTTAGCCAGGCTTTCATTTTTAAATTCTTTCATTTCTTCTCCTCTCTCTATCAGCAATAGCAATTTTTATTTTTGCTATTGCTATTCCAATATTTGTTAACTCAGCATTATCTCTTAATAATTTATTTTTATTTAAAAACAGCTAGTTCTTTTTCCTTGATACTAAAAATTAAATTTTCTATATTAAAATATTACCATCAGCAAAAATTACCACATGATCTGCTGGAATTTCTCCATATTTTGTTCCCAAATCCATCTATGTTTTAACTTCCATTTCTTTTTTTATTTATTAGTTTTATATAGGTATAACCATCTCTATCAATTCTTTCTGAATAAAGCTCTCTTGTATTCCAGGTTACATTTCCTTTTTGAAAAGATTAGAGGTCTTATTCCTGTTTTCTTCCCTTTATTCCAAGGAGTGTGTCCTTTTTAAAAGTATAAGAAGGCAATTTTTAAAAAGGTATTTTATATCTATGGAGCAAAGTCTCTAACTGTGTTGAAGTTATTTTTCAAAATTATTATTGAATAATTCTAATAACTCATTTCTATTTTTAGTTCCATTGAAACTTTTTAAAAATCCAATTCTTCTATTTTAAATTTTCTTCTCATTTTAGTCCTCTAACATTTTTGGAAGCTTAATACCTTCATTAGTTGCTATACCTTCTTTTACTCTCATTGTTTGCATTGCAACATCAGCATTACTTATGATAGCAGAAGCTACTCAAACTATTGCTTTTTGCTCTCATAATTTCAGAGTTTAATTTTTTCTTCACTTATATCTTCTTCATCCAATCTTTCTAATTGTGCAAATAAGTAATTATTTAAAACTCATTTGAGTGTATTTTTCATTTTTAAATTCCTCCTATTTCTATTAGTTAAAACCTTTCCATTCCCAAAGTTCACCTTTACAGTTTCTTGCTTTTATACTTTATTTTTAAAAATTCCCAGGATTGTTCTTAATGTACTTCCTTTTCTCCCTAGTTTCATTGATAGTTCTTTCAATGTCATATTTGGAGCATTCTCTTTTAAAAAATTCTATTTCAGTATCATTTAATTCATAATGTCAAAAATACATTTTGCAGTTAAAAATTTTTATTCTACTTTCACTAGTATGATATTTTTCCATTATTTGAGCTATAGAAACTCCATTGTTATAATCTATAACTATGTTTTCTTTATCTCTTCACGAAGTACTTTTCTTTGATTTAAAAGTTCTAATTTATTTTGTTCTGAAATTCTTTTTAAGTCTATCATCTCCTAAACCAAAATATAATTTATCAAAAGAGAAAACCTTCTTGTATTTTTAATTTTAATTCAATTTAAATTTACAGAATTATCTCTTGCTATTTTTATGTCACCGATTGTTTATTCTGCATTCTCTACATATTCTGCTGAATTTTGAATGAGTACAATTTACTTCCTCAGCTAATTTAGAGTAATGTAATAAAAGGATATGATAAAATTAAATTTTCTAAAAATTCTTTTTAATGTTCCTTACTTCTTGTATTGAAAGAAATAATTTTTAGCTAAGACAGAAGATTTTTCTTTCGATGTTCTATTATATATTGTTCTTCAAACTCTTTATCTCTTCTTTTCTTCAATAATTTTATCTGCATCACATTCAATCAATTTTTAATAAATATACTATCGTATGGATAACCCATTTCTTTCAGCAACTTTATCTATTTTCATAGATTCCATAATTATCAAATAACTCCAGAATAATTCTTTTTGTAATTCTTTTTATATCTGAAGTTTCTATTTGTAATCTTTGACTTAATGTCTTATGTTTTTCATAAGATTATTTTTATATAATCTTTTAAAAAGTATCATTTTTAAAGATATTGATTCCATTCTAACCACCAACTATATTTTTATATTTTCTCTTTTACACTGGATTTATCAACACTAAATATAAATCATAGTTGTATTTATGTTCTGATGTCCCAAAACTTGTTGAATTTCTTCAACATCCATTCCTTTTTAGTGCCATTGTTGCAAATGTTCTTCTAAATCTATGAGGATGAATATTTTCAACTTTTTGCTCTGAGTTGCAATTGATTTTAATACTCTTCTCAAATCTCTTCAGTCTCAATCTTACTACCTAGAATTTGATTTTTATAACACTTATAGCTTGAGTCCATCAACAACCCATAAATAAGGAGTATTATAATTTCCTCTCACTGATGTATTTTTAATTGCAAGAGCAGCAATTGTACTCATAAAAGCAATCCCTTCTTTATTTCCTTTTCTAACAATTTTTATTTCATTTTCAAAATCAATATCTCTAATTTCTTTTATATTAGCTAATTCTGTTGCACGAATAGCACCTAGATATAGGGCATTCCATTATTGCTTTTTCCAATGAGTTTTCACAAGCCATTCTAAGTTTTTCTAACTCTAATTGTGTAAATGCTGTTTTTCAGTTTTTGACCTTTAACTTTTAATTCTTTTACAGGATTATTAGAAATATATTCTTCATTCAAACAAAAAAGAAAAAGAATTTAAAAATTCTTCTAATACATTCTATTGAAAACAGCTTTCTGCTGGTTCTTTCTCTTTCTACAGCTAAGTACAATCTAATATCATCTGTAGTAACTTTTAAAAAGATTTCTTTACAAAAGAGAAAATAATTCAAGAGAATTTTTATAATATAATAAACTTTTATCACTTAAATTTTCTGCCTTTTTGTTAGAAAAATTTTTCCATAGTTCTGCATTTGTTCTATCAGAAACTACTATTTCATATTTTTGAGACAATATCATAATCTTTTAACTGGATAATGATAATATTTTTAATTCTTTTCTATATCTTCAGAATTAAAAATCTATTAGTTTTATCAATTTCAAAAGGTATTTGATTTTATAATGCTATTCTTTATATCTTCCATAATCAACCTCTAAATCTCAAAACTTGTATTGCCACTAATGCATATAGTTAAATGTATCCCATCTTCCAAATATTTCTCCTGTTAAAGAATCGTTTTCACATTTTGCTTTAGCTCCAAACTAATAGTCAACTGAACATAAGCCATTTGAATAGTATTTTTCATCTAAATCACTACAATTAATAAAAATCCTTTTTGATAATTAATTCTTTTCTTTTAATACTGCTAATATTCCTAGCATTAAACAACCTGAACCACAAGCAGCATCAATTATTTTTATTCTGAATTTAATTCTTTTTATTAATTCATTAACTCTTGTTTCTGCCATAAGTTTTGAAAGGTGAAATGGTGTAAAAATTGACCTTTTCATTTTTATTGTGAATACCTAATTCATGATATATTTTTCCCTAAGTAATCATCTATTTCTTTTTCAAATAACATTACCAGTTCAGCATGACATTCAAGAAAAACTTGAATTACTCTTTACCATGTTTATCTACTATTCTTTTAAATTTTTCTTCCCTATCTGAATAACCCACTTTTTATTGCAAGTATTGGCATAAGTATAAAAACATACATCTTACCCTAATCAAAGAATATTTCATCATAGTTATATTTATGATCGAAATCTTGTATTTTACTATATTTTTGATAGAAACCTCTCTAACTATTTCTTTTTAGGAAGCTGTCCAAATCTAAAAAGGTTTAAGTTATCCTCCATTTTATCCTCCTAATTTTTAGTTTCTTTTTCCATAGTTTTATTTATGGCTTGCATTAAATCAAAGCCATTTACAGTACTCTTAATTTTTCCTGCCATTTATCCCATATCATTTGACCTTTTTCGTCATATTTTTCTTTTTATTTTTCATCTTTAATTAGAGAAATGATTTTTATTTGTTTCAAATGCAAAACCCTATCATAGTCAAATGATTTTCAATATTATAAGGTTTTTCATTTATACATTTTTCTGCAACTTCATAATATTGTTCAAGTAAAACTTCTTCAAATGCTTTTTAGTCAGATTTTCTACAATCAAGTTTTTCTTTATTTCTTCTTTTCTTTCAAAATTTTCTTTATTATCCATTTTTATCCCCTCCTATTTAAATAAGTTTTTCTCCTTTTCTCCTGTTTCAACAATAATTTCTGTCAATGCTACAGAAATATGGTGACTTAAAAATAGAAATTATTTGGATATGAACATAATTGATTATTGGTATCTTCTAAAAACTTATTAACATCAAGTCCAGAATTTTTAGTCTTATAAGTTCAAAATAAGTTTTTACTAAATTGTCAAATTCTTCTAATCCTGGTGAGCTTTCTATAAAAGTTCAGGAATTGCTATATCTTGATATACCCAATTCATATATTTATTGGACAAATCAAATAATTTATTTAATTCTTTTTCATCAATTCCAATCTTTCTAGCAATCCCTCTCATTTTAGCAGTATTTAAATCTTTTACCATTCTAGCCTCATGAACCAAGTGTTCCCATGAAACCTGCTGGAAGTCTTTGTTTAATATCATCAAGAGTCAAAAACTCACTTTTTCACTAATTCCATTGAGACATTTTTTTCAGTTTGTTTTCCAATCACATCTCTATAAAATAAGTTGCTTTCAACATCTTCTCCCTTCATCTTCAGACTCAAAATAATTATTAAAAATTTTTATCTGCTATTGCTCTTGTCTTACTAATTAGCATCAATTTATCAAATTTGATATAACCTTGATTTTCCTTAACTTCTTTATCCCAAACTTCTTTATGTTTTTGACAAACAATTGAGATATTTAAAAGAGTCGTAGCAAACTTTGTAGCAAGAAGTTTTTCATCAGCTGGTTTTTAATTATTTCAATTTCTCATTTATTTTTATTTCCCTTTTCTCTGTTTTTCTTTGCTTTTCCTCATTTTTGTGACTTTCTCTCTGCCATAAGAGCAGCCAAAGCTAGTTTTAAAATATCCATAAAATCACATCCAACTTTCTAAAATTACAAATGGAAAATTAAGTTTTTGATTTCAAAGATTTCCAAAAGAACCTTTTCTTACTTTCCATAGTAGTAAAGCCTTTTTATTTTTACCAGTATTAGCTATAATAACTGCTTCATTATATCTCTGAGTAAGATACTCACCATTAACAAGGTAAGTATCTTTCCAGATTTTTCTTATCTCTAACATTCTTCTTCCTCCCATACAATTTCACCATTTATTTTAAATTCACATGGAGTCCAACAACTATCTTGTCCAAGATAAAATGCTATAGCATTTATGGAACTCAACCATTCTATTAAAAGAAGTATTAGGTTCACTAATATAAAATATTCCAACCTAAATAACCATCATATCCACCTTGCCATATATGTTCTTTATAGTTGTATATAGATGTAGAGTAGTATCTATGACCCCATGCTCTACATTTCATTTCTATAATACAATCTTCAGCATCTTTTGAATTTTTCCACCTTCTTGCATTATTATTAATTCTAGTAATATCTCCAAAGCTTTATAATAACTAGATGTTATTTTTCCAGCTCTTACAAATTTATGATCATACAAACATGCCCATACTAAACTAAACTTTCATCCATTTTTCAAAAACTCTCATAGTTGGTCTCCTTTATCCAATTTTTCCATAGTTTTTATTAAATAAAAAGGCACTGTTTAATCCAGTATTCCTTAGTAATCTTCTTTCAAAATAAACATAAATACTTGGCAACTTTTTATAATTAAATGGAGCTTTGAAACTTAAACCTACTCTTTTTATTATTAGCATCTATTATTATGATTTCTGTTGCATTTATTTTACTAAGTAAGTTTTTCATTCTTTTCAACTTCAAAATTATATTTATTTTTATATAAAAGTCCTGCTGTTTTAAATTTGCTATTTTTCTTCTCTCTCTTAATTAATATTTCTAATTTTAATTTTTTTATTTTTCTTGTAATTTTTGTATAAATAAACTTCTCATAATTTATCACTCCTTTACATCCAACCATAATACTTTTGACTGACCTTGAAAGCCTTTTTAAAACTTCTACTCCTATAAAGTCAAAACCATTTGATCCTTTACTACACCATCTCTTTTCATATTCATTAACTTCATTTATTGTTCCAGTGAAGTCCCAGCTTGAATATGAACCATTTCTATTACAAGCACTTAACTGATTTATTCCATAAATTTCTTTTATATAAAAATTAGTCTACTTACTTTCTTTTTAAATATTCCAAATTTATCTTTTTATGTTTTCTATTTTTCTTATTTTTAACATCTTATTCTCCTAAAATGTATTGACACTACAAATAACTTTCTGTTAAAATAAAACTGTTTCAGGGCTTTATCAACACGAGCAAGTTATTTGCAGTGTAAAATAATAAAGTCTTTTTAGACTAATCTATTTAAAACCTTTATGAAAATCTTAAGCTCTTCATTTTTCCTTTTTAAACTTACAACTCTTGAAATCCTTAACATAGCAACAGCTGCATCATCATTAATCAATGATTCATTATATTTAATAGTTGCTTCTGCTTTTTCTATTAAAGTTTTTATCAATCATAGTTCCTCCATAAGTTTTTGTAGACTGTTGATATATTCAGTCAATTCTTTTTATATTCTATTTTTTTCTTCATCTTTTAACTTCTTAGCTCTTTTCCATTTTTGATTTTTATTGAAATTAAAAATATTTTTGTCCCTCTACTTTAACTTCAGATTTTTCTTCTTTTTAGGCTGAGGTAAAAGTTTTTATTTCTCTAACCTTTAAAACATCTGCTTCAAGTATTCCTTTACAACTTCCAAACCTAAAGAATTGTTAGATATAATTTTTATTGCTTGATCTGACAAACTAAATATTTTATCTTTATAATCAGGTTGCCAAAGATATAAGTCCCAACGCTTTTAAAAAAACTGAGACCATATCTTTTTGTAAGTCCTGCACTCTCATACCAAAGCCATAAAACTTCCAGAAGGCTTTTAATAATTTTGCTACTTCTGCTAAAGAGCTACATATTTCAAAAGATTATTTTTTTATATTTTCTAAAGCTGTTTAAAAAGTTTTGCTTCTTGTTCTTCAACTTTTTCTTTATCACTGTCAGATATTTCGTAATCTTTTTGAAATCAAAATTTTTCTTAATTGATTATTAGAAATTGCATTTTTCAAATTGTTTCATCACATCATTCATCATCTATCTCACCCCAAACTTTTTATAAAAAACTTCTTTTTATATCATCTAATTTTTGATCTACTTTCCCAAAAGTAGAGTACCTTTTTCAAGTAGTTTTAAAATAACTGCTGAATGATTAATTGGAATAGATAAGAAAACTCCTGGAACGAGTTAGTGTATCTTTTAAAAAGTGTAGAAGTTTTTCTATTCTTGTTCTTCCTACTCTATTTGGAATTACAGCTCTAATTTTTAGAAATATCAGTTTTTCTTAAGTAAGTTTAAAATAGAACTTGTTGTGACAGAATCTAAAAAAGTTGGAACAATAATGTGTTCAGCTTCATCAACAAAGATAGAATCTAAATCCATAACAGGAGATCCATCTATAATGATGTGTTTAAATTCATCTTTTAAACCATTAATTCTTTTCTTAAATTTTTTCATCAAGATTCCCCTTAACTTTATAACCTTGAAGATGAAGGAAAAATAAATTAGGGTCTTAACTTAGTTAAGTTATAAGGCTTTCCTTCAAGCATATCTTCAAGCCCTGAAGTATCTTCAACTTTTATTCCAGAATAATTCAAAAATATTATTCTGAGAGTCTGATGTTAATATTAAGACTTTTTCATTGTTAAAGGCTTTGTATGCTGCTAACTGTAATGCTATCCAGCTTTTTCCAACTCCACCTTTATTGTTTTTACTAGTATGACTCCCATAATATCCTCCTATTTTTGATTTTTAGCAAAAATAAATTTTATGATTTTGTAAGTTTATTAATTTTGCTCCATCGAACTGAAGCTGTAAAGAGGATTTACTATACCTTGATTTTTATTAACTGTGCATAACTTCCATCTGCTCTCTTCTTTACAACTCCACAAGCTATAACTTTATGATCCTTAACAGCTAACACATAATCGTCTGTGTAAATGTAGTTTTTATCAATTTTTATACCTGTACTTTCTAGCCAAATAACATCTGAAAAAAATTAAATTCTTGCTCACCAGTTTTTGGTTTATTCCTTTTATTTTTCTTTTCCTTGAAATCAACATTCAAAAGCTTTATAAACTCCTCTTGTTGTAATGCTGTAAAAATTTTTCCATGTAATTTCATTTAATATTTTTCTCCTTTCTTGTTATAAAAATTCAGGTTCTTTCAAACTTTTTAAATGCTCCCATTTCTATACCATGCAAATCAAAAGATAATCTACCCCAATCTACACAGTATTTATATTTTTCAAAATCTAATTTTTCATTCTCTGGAAGCTTAGAATTTACTCTTTTCAAAATCTTTTTGTAATTTACACCATTTATCGAATGGCATATTTATTTTTACAGTTTCTCCCATTTATTCTCCTTTTAGGCACTTAGTAATCCTAATTCAGTTATTTTTGTTTTATTTTTGAGAAATCATTAAATAATAGACTACTTCTGTATTTTTCTTAATTTCTCTGAGAGCAGGATTTTTAAATTCTTCTATAATTTCATCTTCAATTTTTCAACTGCTGCTCTGTAGATAAACTTTTTAAAAACTTCCATAGCTTTATCATTTTCCTTTATACTCCTTTTATTTGTTCATTTTTATTTTTCTTGCTCAAGCTTCTCTCATTTCAATCTCTTTAGTATTAACTTCAGTTGTTCCTTTGAAAAGATGATTTGAGAATACAGCAGCAATATTTTTAACATTCTTTTTATTTTTAGGATATCCATTTGCTCCTGGAAGAGCTTTTAAAAATATAATTTATTGAATTATTTTTAGTAACTCAATTATTTTTATCTTCATGCTTTTTAGAAAAATCAATTTTATTTTCTTTGAACCATTGTTTTATAAATCATCATAAATATTATTATTTATATTATTATGATCATGATTATTATTTATTATTTCTTCTTTATTATTTATTGCCCCGTGTCGTTAAACGATGCGTCTGATGACTCGTAAAAATTATTGAGATTATTAGTAAAATTAGATAAATTTATTAACGATCCGTCTGACGACTCGTTAACTGAATCGTTATACGAATCGTTATTTTTATAAATCAAAAGACCTATAAATTTTTAAAGAATTATCAGGGACAATTAGAATACATTAAAGATAAAAATTTCTTTATTTTTACTTGTTCTATTTCTTTTTAATTAAATCTTGTACTGGTTTACCACCAATATTTAAATTACTTTCTGCCCATTTTAATAAAAATTAGCTCTCTTGTTTCAAAATCATATTTTATTAATTTATGGTATGTTTCAAATCTTTGTAATAATGCTTTCACAGATTCCATAGAATAACCTAAATCAAAAAGCCATTTGCTTTTTAGTTATTGGATAGATTCCAATTTGAGTTGTGCATTCATTTGTCATTAGATATAAATAGAAGTATTTATCTTCTGATGTCATTTCTTCTTGGATATAAGTGTTACTCCAAAAACTTGTTTGTGTTTGTCTAAATTTTGCCATATTTCTCCTATTCAAAAATGAAAATTTTTCATAGCATTCATCACATAAACAAATTAAATCTTCCTCCAATATAAATGCTCATACCCATGTCCTTTTTATATGTTTTATGATGTGTTACTAAATTATTTGAACTGTAACATAGTTCCACATTTATATTTTGCTCTTGATTTAACTTTTTCAGCAATAGCTTTCCAATATGGTGTTTTTAAAAAAGTATGATAGTCCATTGAATTTATATATCTCAAACAATATCATCTAATATACGAAAATCAGAATGTAGTGCATCTTTTCATTTATATTTACTCCTTCTTTTCCAGAGTTATCTGGATTCAAATAACTTGCTATATAACTTTCCGTATGTTTACTTTTATCAAATCATCTCAGTTTTCATTTTTAACTTTTCTTTTCTAGCTTTTTCACCTCTTGACATATCTAACGATTATCGAAATATATTTTTAAATAATACTGTTTTTGCCATTTTAACTTCTTTTGATTTCTTTACATTCATTACAAATAACTTCAACTGTGAAAGGATTAGGATTTTTAGTATCATAAACCTTTTTAAACAAACACTCCCATTCCATTCTGCTTCTAAAATAGTTTATAGCTTCAATAGTTATTCTATCTGTATAATCAATAAACCCTTCATCTTTAGAAGCTAAATACTTATCAAAAATCAAAATCTATCATTTTGGTTACCTCCTGTATTTTTAAAAATTTTAATAGCTTTTTATAATATTTTATAGAAAAGGGAATAAAAACAATCATTTCATAGAACAATTCCTCCTCTATGAAAATACTGTAAAGAAATATTCAATTGCCAATGTCAAGAAGCATTATCTTATGGTGGTAATCATTTAAAAACATAGTTTTCAACTCCTTGTAATATTTGTTAGTCTTTATAGAGTAGCTACAAATAGTAATTGACTTTATAGCCATCTATCTAAGGACTAACCTTAGATTATTTCTTAATTTCTTTAAGTTTTTAATATTAGTTGGTTTTTAATGAGTGAATATTGACAGCAAACTTCTAAATTTGTCTTATTTCATATTCTCTGCTGCTGATAACTGATCAACTGCTCTATTTTCTTTCAATCATTTCTTGTGTTATCATTTTCATTTTTATTAAATTTGCTAATGCTTTTGTCTATCTCTATTTTTATATAGCATTTAAGCCTCCAATTAATCTTTTAAAATATCTTTTTAGTCCAAATTTCAATATTTTTATTTGTATATTGCCAAAGAACTTCATCTTCATAGCCATTATCTAACTTATCGATATTCTTTTTAAAAGTTCATTCTTAAATCTTTCAATTGTTTTTATTTTATTTTCTATATATTCTTTTAGTTTTCACAATATTATCCTTTTCATTATTTGCTGGAGAGACAGTGTGGGACTTGAACCCCACATTCAACAAGATTCGAGCAGGCTTGTTATTTTCCAGTTAAATTAACTGACTCTTTTATTTCATTCCTTTATACAATCTTTTCAAGTTCTTTCATTGCTCATTAATTTTGGATGCTTAGAATTCATTATTTTATAGTTTCTTCATACCAATTTTTGCTAATATCTCTATTGATATAATGTATTCTTTCAATTCCTAAAAATCCATTTTGTATGCTTTTCCAGGTAATTCAACTAAAACAAATATTATTTTTGTAGTTTCATCTATAAAAATATAAGTCTTTTTCATTGTAATCTCCTTCAAAAATCTCTTTTAATTTCTTCTATACAAATTATCATCAATATTCAATCACATGGTTCAAGAAATAATTTTTCAGGAATAATTGAATATTTTAATTCAATTTCTGCTTCAGCTTCGAAGTATGAGCAGCTGCTAATTGTTTTATCAGCATTCATACTAACATTGTTTTTACAAAATTTTACTTTTTTCTTTAGGCATACTTTCGATCTTTGCAAGGATAGCCCTAATTTTTGAAGTTCTTCCTTAATTTCACAAATTTTGTGTTTTCTCCATACTTTTGAATCAATTTTCTCTAATTCTGTTATTTTCTATAAAATCTCCTCCTATTTTGTTGGAGAAATATAGAGCCATACCTTTGCAATATGATAATAATTGCCATAGTTGATTATCAATAAGGAGTTGATTTCATTGACATTACTTTGAAAAGAGAAGAGTACTGGTTTGGTGGTGGCTCTTTACTTTTATTTCTCATCAACTTCAAATCATCTTTACATTCACATCTACTTTTAATTTTCTTACGTAGATACCAAGTAATCAAAATAAAAGCATTAAATTAGTTAAAAGCAAATAGTTATTATTAAGAAACACATCAAAGTAAAAACTTTTAATCATTCCTCTACTCTCATTTTTAAAATTCTATATGTATTCTATACTAAAAATATGTCAGTTACTTGTTCTGTATAACATATATATATAACATAACCTGAGTTTGTCTGATGATAAGCACTTTTCAATCATATAGAGTGTCAAAGTGATGTTTGCAGTTGGTGTATGTTTTGGCTTGCTATATAGCTTTACAATGATATACACTAGACAAAAGCCAAACACATTAAAAGGTGGTGGATCTAAGTGTTAAAAATCACTTTATCAAAATTATCATGAGAAAAAGAGACACGGCTATTGAAGTTTCAAGAAAAAGAAACACAGGATTAAACAACATCAACTATTTCTAATTTATATAATGATAAAGTCAAAAAGATTAGATTTTGATACTCTTGATTGTGTGAAATTATTTAATTGTCAACCAAAATGATTTTGTTTGAATATGAACTCCCAGATGAAACACTAAAGAATAATCTTAATCTTTCAGTGAGTACAGTCCATAAGTCATAAAGAACTTTGGGGAAAGTTGCTTATGAACCATACTACTCAAAGATTGAGAGTAGTATTTTAGAGGTGATTATGAGAATATATATATATACTTTTATCTTTAAGTTACTGCCTGTGGAAGTGAGATGAAAAACAGTTCTACAACAACCAATGCAACATCAGAGATATCACAGTCATGCTAAAGTGTAAGCACTTTTATGATAGAGCAAAATATTCAAAACGTGAGCTTCAAGGAGATGTGCTTTAGATTTCGTTAATGCGACGAAATTTCCAACTGATGAAAATGAAATTAATAGCTGAAGATATAGCTAAAATATCCAGGTATCAAAGAGTATTTTATTAACTTTAAATTTCCTTTAACTGACAGCATCTGAGAAAAGAAAGCAACATGATTATAAGTTTTGCATGTTTGGCTTACAAAAGTGATAAACCTGAGTACTCCAGATTAGTCTCTTCATTACCACAATCAATATTCCAACTATGGATTTAACTTTACACACATATAGCTGGCATGAGGATACAATCTAATTTCACGCATAATATGTCTCCAATAAAAGACAGGTCTGACATTATCACTGAAGTTAAAGAAAAAGCATGGTGAACCAGCTGAAACAGTCAATGAAAGAACAAAAGAATCTCAGTGATTATATATTGGAATGAAAGGTATCAAGTTTTTAGGTATTTTATTCATTCAATATACAGGGGATAATGAAAGTTGCTTTACTCTTTTCATTGAATAATTTTTCAAAGAACAATTTATCAGCTTATTGATTCATATATAGTTGGAAATCTAAAAGTGGAAGATTTATAAAAGAGGTAAAAGATATTTATGACCATGTGCTATATAGCAACAAGATTTAAGTTTCCTGTTGCTTATATTTAGATGAGTTGGTGCCATGTCTTATAAATTTTCAAAAGAAGATTTGATAAAGTAGCCGAACGCTTAAACTTCTTATCAAAGTCTCAACTTAAATTTATGTTCTTCTACATTAATTTCCTCAAATAATATCTTTTATTGATGTTGGAACTTCAAGGGCATAAAGCAAATTCAAAATATAGATTATGCATATATTTTAGATAAAAATCAGCTATTCAAAGATGAGATGTTACTGCTCTTCAAAAGCTCTTTTTAGAAAGCCTAGTAAATTTACAAAAATCAATTTAGCTTTCAGTTTATGATTTTAAATTTATATCAGATCACATAGAATACTTTTAAGCCAAATTAAATAATATTAATAAAAATTTATTTTAAAATATTTTCTCCAATCTTCTTTTGGCAACTTCTGAGTCTAATAAGAGATAAGAAAGAAATGAAGACATGGAGATTATTAAACTCAATTTCAGGAGAGATGAGAAAAGTTTAACAGAAGAAGATATTGAAAATTTTTCCTCCATTGATGAGTTTAATTCTATTTGAGAAAGATGCTAAAAATTATAATAAAATGCTATCTAAAAATGTATATAGTAGTTCTTATTTCAATCTATCTTTTGTTAATATTTAAGAGGTAGAAATTATTCAAACTTTCTATTTTAATAAAGAGAACATTTTGGAAAAGCAGGGATATGGCTCTTAGATAGACAAGAAAGCCATCCGTTTCAATTGGAATATGCTTACACTCAAATTATTGATAAGTGATGAGCAAGTAAAGTTAGTCACTACTAAAGGTGTTGCAATTTTTCCAAGAAGTTACTACTTTCTCTATGGTTTTTAATTCTTCCCAAAGAGGAAACTATAAAAATTCCATTAAAATTGAAGCGATTAAAAGTACATAAAATAATAAGTTGTTAGCATATTTCCCCTAACAACTAGCAGCTACATAAAAGATTTTTATTATGAGTAAAGGTGAAAAATATACAAAATTAAAATTAACGAAAAATAATATTAAAATAATATAACTAATAATTTCCAATCTTCCTCCTATTGGACTCCTAAGATTTTAGAGTATCTTCTGCAATATTTGAAAATATTTTCAATCGGTTTTTAAGACTTCTTTTATTTTTCTTTCTTATGTGATGCTCACATTAATTGGTGAGACATATCGAAGTTTATCTGCAAGAGTAGTAATTCCTATATCCTGCTCAATACACTTGATTTTTCTAGAATTTTTCGATGTCTAAACTCTTTCATTTGTCCTCCTGTTGTTAATTTATAATTGTATACATTTACTAATATAAATATAAGCTATCTGTTTACTTTTTGTCAATAGTTTTTATTACCATTTATTTACATTTGTAACAAAAAGTGTAAAATCTCTTTATAGAAAGGGGGTTTTATATGGAAAGATAAAAAGAATTAGGACTTTTATATTGATGAGTTGAGGCAAAAGAGAAATTTAGGTTTTAATCAATTGGCTAGTGGAGTTAATGTAAAAACTTTTAAATGAAATAATGTATGGAAAAGCAAGAAGGATAAATCCAACATACTTAATTCAACTAGCAAAAAGCATTAAGAGTTCATTATAAAGAATTTTATTGGATTATTGGATATTTACTTCCTGAGGATGATATTGTACAGTAATACGAATACCAGCAACTTTATAAACAATACACTTGAGATAATATGTTATGGTTGGAGTAATATTATAAATTCTAAGTTCAATAATATAATTAATGAAGAAGTTGATGAAGATATATTAGACTTATCGATGCTTGATAAAGAAGATGCTGGAAAGTATAAAAATTCTATAATTCTTTTTAATGATAAAATTATACAGGAGGACATAAAAATGCTATTTCTATAAAGAAATGAAATTGGAAGCAATAATGTAATTGTTGGTGGAGACTATACAGTCTTTTCAAAAGCATTTATCTAAAAATGATGTTTTAATATTTTTAAAAATATGTGTAATTATTATTTGCAGCAGAGTATGAAAGTTATATAAAATGAGAGTGCCACAATTTCATTTTAGAGAGTCTACCTTATTAAGTGACTGGTCTCCTGAAGAAGAACAAGAATTTGCGCAGCCGGCCTGGGTCCATGCACATCAACATTTTTAGAAGAGCAAGAATTAATTATTCTAAAAGCTGCTATAGATCTGTTACCTGATTCTATCGAAAGTAAAAACTTAAGTGGTTATATATAAGATGTAAAATCATTAATAGAGAATGCATGCAAATATATATTATGGAAGATAATTTATCTTTCCATTTATATCTCTTATATGTAAAGTGCTAATAATCAAAATTATCCACAAATCGATCATTTACAAAAGTAAAACTTGCTAATAAGTATGATATTATTAGTAATTCTAAACATACATTGTAAACTATTTATGAAAGTAAATTTTTAAAGTAAAGAGGTGATTTTTGATGAACTTTAATCAATGTGATTATACTTATCTAGCCATAATCTCAAAAGAAAAATTGTATGTGGTAACACTGAATATCGAAATGTTGTGAGAAATGTGATTTTTCTAATAGAAAAACAAACATTTAAACAAGGTTACTACAGAACTTTCTATATAATGAAGAAAATTACTTAATTCTTACATACTCAAAAATAAGTGAGGAGCTGGTACAGAATGCCCAAAGCCAAGAATTCGGACCAAAGAAATAGCTCATGATTATTGTGGTTGTGGAGAGATATTTATATTCCGTAACAGAAGTTGATAGAATTAGAGCAGCAAGAGGAAGAAGAGTTACAGTTTGCTCTAAAAAGAGAGAGTTAGAAACTAACTTGCCCACACTGCAATAAAGGAAATCAAAAGTAAAGTTTTAATGTATGGACTAGATAGAGGCTTTGCTTATCTATATTGATGTCCAAACCGATATTTTGTGTGTAAGGGAAAGAGTTAAAATAATACTTTCCTCATGGTTTTTCAGAAAGTCTTTCTAATCATGCACATAATAATTATAAAGATTGGATATATAAACTTATATAAAGATTACCAGAGAATACTTATAACAATAAAATGATTTTCTTATCCAAGATTTCTTTTGATGATGATAATATTTGATCCAGTATCAAACGAAACATCATAGTAGAGAATAATCTGGCAAATTAATAAATAGTTTAACAGATCGAGGAAATTACTGGCTGAAGCTGTGAGATATGAATAGTTTAGAATTTACTACACATGAAGTAGTTGGAAACTTTTGATCAAATTTCATAATATCGGGTGAGTTATTTCTTCAAAAGCACTCACAAGAAAAGAAATGATGATTTAGATAAAGTTCAATATTATAACTGAAAATCAAAACGAAAATAAATTTTATACAACAGGATTTGTGTCAGCCAATGCTCAGAGCTGGAAGCAAAACTTTATTCTACGACACGTGAGAAAACAATAAGAAAAATGCAAGGAAAGTTATGGGAGACAATCACTGTGAGACTTGAACACAGATTAACTAAGAAAGAAATTATAAGTATTTTGAATTTAACTCAATAAAATACATAACAATAGAAAATATTAAAGATTGTGTACCAAAACACAATATCTCAGAGCTTTAGGACAAACAAATGCAGTTGAAGAGGTAGAAAAATCAGTTGAAGTTCTTAAAGAAAGAGATTTTTAAATTTCAGATGATCAAGATACTAGATTCTCTTGTTAGGGCTCATTTAGGAATGGATATGTTTGATTATAAAATACTTGATGTGATGGTTACTAAGTAGTAGCACAAAATGCCACCGCGAGATTGTTTTATAGAAGTAAAATAAAAGACATTCTAAATCATTCACAGCAAAAGAGCATTCCACAGAGAGATCTAACATAGAGGCTCGAACTATTCTTTTAACGCAGAAATCTAATGGCACTCTAAATCTGCACTAGAAAGTCAAAGGTGATTGTTTTGATCATTTGGCATTTTGCATAGGAAGAAAAACTTCCATGTTTCGCACTTTCATCCCTTATTATCCGACCACTATGGTTTTCTACGCGTGATAATTATGTGATGCACCTTTAATCCTAAAACTGAAAATATAATTATTTGTTTTATAATGCATAAAACAATCCCCAGAACAGGGAGGACTATGGAGATAACTAAAATCAATTTAGATATTTTAAAAGAAAATCCTAAGAACGTGGGAGGACATAAAGATGAGTTAATCAGTGAGGGTATAGAGATGAGCAAAACAGATAATTTTACAAGAAGAACAAATTAGTAGTTTTGGAATTATACATATAGAAAACTTGGAAATTACTAAGGTTTAGTACAAAAGAGATACTCATGATGAAACATAAAGACGAAAATATAACAAGAATACTAGTATCTCCTTGGATTAATGAGATGTCTTGTTAAGTACAGAAATCAGAGCTGAAGAGCGGATTTGAAAACAAAATGCAAAGATATGCAATTTTGAGGAAGCTTGACAGAAAAACAAACTAAGTATGTCATCTCGTCAGAATGTCTGGAATTGGAAAAAGAAGAGGCAAAGATTAAAGCTGGACATGGTGAAGACTAAGACAGCTAACATAGAAAGAAGTCCAAAGATTGCTAAAAACAATGTTGGAATTAAAGAGAGACTCCTATTTCAAGATACAGAACTAGGGGCATTTGGTATAGCATCAAAATTAGGAAAAGCAACAAATATGGCAATGGAAGGCAGAAGTGAGTTGAGTATAAGTTGATGAGAGTGCGCGAGATGGACATACTATCAATAAGAGAGTACGAAAAGACAAGCCACTCATTGCAGCAGTAGGAGCAGCAAGAGAGATTAACTTAATGCTTGGTTATAGAGTGGATTGATGGAAAGCTAAGTTAAGAGCAAGGCAATAAATAAACAGTGAAGAAATGACACAGCTGGTGGAGGATAAGGAACTGCAGGTAATCAAAAAGGGTGCTGTGACAGAATTTCTTCTTTGATTAGAGGGTGCTGGCTGGAGGCTCGGAACTTTTGCAAATGCAGAAATGATTTCCTTCCAGTTCCAAAAGTGACATATACGCATGGGAGAGAAATATGATACTTGCAAATGAAAAACAACTATCAAAAATTCTTACATTTCTGACAGAAGAGTTCAGAGAACGCTATCCAAGGACTATAAATTAGAAAGAGCTCGAAGTTACCCTCTTATTAAATGTGTGACTGAATTTGGTGCAATCAAACCAGGAGCGGAGACATAAATCTGGTAACACACACTTTTTGCAGAAATTTTAGGACTGAGTGAAAAGATCACTGTTAAAGAACTTACAGGCAATCGCGGAGTGTAGATTCACAATGGATGGTTTGATTTGAAAGATAATTTTAGATATTTAACAGTTAATGATGGAAAGAAAGTAAAGAGCAGTTGAGAGAGAGCTACAACAGTATAAACTTGAAATTTTACAAGACAGTATCACTTGAGATGAAGATGACAAGTATGTTTTAGCTGATATAGCAATTAAATTTAAAGCTAAATTACAAAGCAACTGCTGTAAAATTGATAATGAGTGTTGATGAAATATCAGGAGCTGATGGGATGGATTATTTATACTTTGATAGTTGGCTAGGAAGGACTGGCAAATTACTTAATCCACCAAAGTGACCGGAGAAAAGCAAAGATGTATATAAGTGTTAGACGTAATAAAAGAGTGTTTAAGAACATCGAGACCAAATCCACCACTTGTATGCGGTATTATGGAGTGGGCTGATCAAATATAGAGTTTTAGATACAACATCAGCAAAAGAAGTTGGTAAATTCTAATGTTGAAAGAACACCATATATGATAGAAATATATATGATGACAAAGGAGAAACTAAGCGTTACATTGCATTGATGGCAGCACACACACTGTAAAGTGAGTTAATCTGTCAAATACAAATTTGGAGAATAATGACTCATTTAGATTCTTGCCCACATTTAATAGTTCAACCAATGATCCGAGAAATGGCTAGAAGCTCTCTCAAAGGAGAGAGACTACAACCAGCTATTAATACATTCTATATTGCTACACAATTATTAAAGAACCTAGTAAAAAGGGACTCTGGAAATACTGTTACACACAATGTTTCCAGGAGGGATATATAGCTTCTTTGTTGGAGCTGAATTCACATTCAAAGTTAGCAGCAGAACCTATCAGAAACGCATACATTTACTTTGATGGGGGTGGACAGATATCCAGTTCAGGGAATGAAGGGAGGTCCCATTTCAATTGGCAGAAAAGAACTTCTACATTTGATGACCTAATACACACACATTATTGACAGGAACTCCAACAGTGAAAGATCTCATCTGATAAGAGCATGAATATAATAATTCAAAGCAGCTGAATGGTACTCATTCCTTGTCCTAACATGTAAGAAAGAACAGACTTCTAAATGGGGGTAACTTGTGAAAATTTGAACCTGGTGGAAGTGAATGTAAGAATGGTACGTCCTCATTGCGAGCAAAAGCATTCACTGAAAAGAGTGGGAAAAAGGTATGATGAAAACTTCGGAAGATGGATATAGAATATCCTGAAAGAACAAAACCTAGGTTACCAATGAATGGTCTAGCTAGTCTGTTTAGGAATTGAATCTATTGTTCAAGAAATGGCTAAAAGTCAAAGGAGATGTTGAAAAACTAAAAGCCTTTATAAACACAGTTTTAGCTGAAACCTTTGAACAAGAAACTATGCAGGAAGATTAGATCCTAAGAAACTATCAAGAGAACCAGGGAAAAATATAGTTATATTTCGATAAAAGCTTTAATTTTAACAGAGAGTAGAGATTCAGGATAAAGTGGATAGCTGATATTAATGCTTGGGGGTCTTGGATATGAAAGCTGGGGAATGGAATACAATTTTTACAGGAGATTTAAACCAGCAAGAAATTTGGGACAGATTGATAAAATTTTGATAAAGAATATTTTTCATCAAAAATGGAGACAATTAAAATTTATTCTGCTTGTATTGATACAGGAGGACACATACTCAAGTTTATGACTTTGTAAGTCCTAGACAATATAGAAGAATAATGGAATTAGGGCTTTTGGTGGAGAAAATGTCCCAATTAATAATGGATTCAGAAAAACTAAAATCCAAAGAAATAGTTTATTATCTATGGGTTCTAATGCACTAAAAGATATTGTTTCAGGAAGATTAGATGCGAGAATCAATGAGAAGGTTACTGCCATTTCAATGGAGAGTAGGAAAGGATATGATTTAGAGTATTTTAAATCCTTAACAGCTGAAATAAAAGTTCAAGAAAGATCGAGAGAGTCGGAAAATTCAAAACAAAATGAAGGCTTTGACTTAAGTGCTATGCAACAGTTCCATTTTGTATATTTAGAATAGAACCTGAAAAATTTAGTAAATCTTGCAGAGCAGGTTATTAGAACTGCTAATTAATGGAGTTTTAAATAACAAAGAAAACAAGAAATAGCGGTATTGACAGAAAAGGGGTTGAAATATGAGGAATATAGCAGAGTTTTGAAAATCAAAATTAATAGAAATAGAGGAGCTGAAGAGGGATCTTATTCTACATGGTTCTGCCTGTAGTTGGTGTTGAGTTTTGAAAAGAAAAATCCAGCTGATATGAGAAAAATTAGATGATTTAAAAGAACATATATAAGAAAAATAGATGAAACTTTGTAAATACGAAAATCAACTGTTCAGGAATGTGAAAGATATATAAGACTTTTATTTAGAACAGAGGAAGCAGTTCTAAAAGGTCAGGAGAATATACAGCAGATGGACAGAATTTTCAGAGCTGATTTGGGAACAAACAGAAAAGGTCGGATTTGGTGGGAAAATAAAAGCTCAAATAGAGAGGAATGCAGAAGGAATAAGATCAAATAGTTCCTCATGAGTTTTAGGAGAAAAGTCATGAAAAAGTTAATGACTGAAATAAATAAATTAAACCAGGAACTAAAAACCAGAAGAAATTGGATACAAAATAGAAGTTATAAGACAACAAAGAGAATTTCTTAATTATAGTCAATCTGTCAAGTACAACCAAGATAGCATTGTGGAATGTTTATAGTTCATTAGATACAACCAAAGATGATGGTGAAGATAATACAGAAATCTCAATAGCTAGATCAAGGCAACTTTTTATGGGAAAATCAATTTCAAGAGGAGCTATTTTAAAAAATAAGACACTAATGTAGTTGGAGAAGGGCTAAAGCTAAAGAGTAAGATTAAAATCTTTTTAAATTTAGATAATGATGAAGTTGAAAAATTCAAAAAGCAAATAGAAACTATTTGGGATTTATGGGCAGATAGTGCTTGAATGTGATTTTCAAGGTGAGGAGGACACATTTGATTTTGCAGGATTTAGCAATGATTACTTATTTAATGGATGAGAATGTTTTTATAAATCTTCCTGTATCATCAAAGAAAAAGGAGAACTATTTGATTTAAAAATCAATTTTTAGATTCTGCTAACTGTAGAAGCACAAGAAAGTAATGACTACTTATATGAAGGTGTTGAAACAGATGAAAAATGGAGTAATAATAGCATATCATTTTTAAAAGATAGGCACAATGAATATACTAGAATACCTGTTTTTGATTCAACAGGTAGAAGACAAATATTAAAAATCAATGAAAAGAGAGAGTAAATCAATTAAGAGGAGTTCTTTATTAGCACCTGTTTTAGAAATTTTATCTCAATTATCAAGATTTACAAATGCTGAACTTATGAATGCAGTTGTTAGATGCGATGTTTACTGCTTTACAAAACAAGACAACAATACAGGAAATACTGAAAAGTTTTTAGGTGTTGGAGAAGACAAACTTACCTAATGGAGATCAGGAAAAATATGAAGGAACTGAATTAAGTATGGGGTATGGAAACTTTGAGTATTGGAACCAGGACAAGATTTAGTTTTTGCAACCAAATAGACCAAATTCAAGGTTTGAAGTCTTTTAATGCAATGCTTAAACAAATAGGAACTGCCTTAGAAATTCCATTTGAAGTTTTATTAGCTGCATTTAATGCCAGTTATTCTGCTTCAAGAGCAGCTCTTTTAGAAGTTTGGAAAATGTATCGTAGAAGGAGAAAAATGGTTAGCAGTTTTGTCAACCTATATTTGAGCAAGTGATAGAAGAGGCAGTTCTAAAAGGTTATATAGATTTACTAGGTTTTAGAAAAATCCAATAGCCAGCATATTTAGGAGCTGTTTTGTATGGAAATCACCCGGACAAACAGACCCTGTAAAAGAAGTTGCAGCATCAGTAGTAAAAATAAACAATGGATTATCAACAAGAGAAAGAGAAGCTACTGAATTAAATGGTAGTGATTGGAATGAAAATTTAGATCAATTAGCAATAGAAACAAAAGAGGAGGTTGGCTTAGATGGAAATATTAAACTACAAGAAAGAATAAAAATGAATTAAATATTCAAATATAGTGGTCAGATTGGGGGCTTTTTCTTGGTTTGATGAGCCTGTAAGTGCAGACCAGGTATATAAAGAACTTGAAAATTTTTGGAAATGATATAGATGTTGCAAATCTTTATATCAATAGTCCAGGAGGTTCCTGTAACAGAAGGATGTCAATTTATAGTGCTTTTAAAAAGACATAAGGCAGTAAAATGTGTATATTGATGGACAATGCCCATCAATAGCCCTCAGTTATAGCAATGGCTGAGATAAAATAGCAATGAGTCCTGTTGCAAATATGATGATACATAATCCAATTACAGCATTAGCACGGAGATGCTCAAGAAATGAGAAAAACTGCAAAACATTTTGGATATTATGAAAGAAACAATAATTAATGCTTATGTTACAAAGTCTCATTTAGCAGAGAAGAAATATCTGAATTAATGAATACAACAACTTATTTTACAGCTGATCAAGCTATTGAAAAAGGATTTGCAACAGAAAAATTATATTTGATATTAAAAAATTCTGAATTTTCAAACTTGGAAAAACTTTAAAATAAGACCAAAACAAATTATTAACAGTGGAGACACTGAGGAGGAGAGAGAGCATGGGAGCAAAAACATGCAGGAGCTAGAAGCTCAAAATAAAGAATTAGTAGAAGATATAAGAAAGGAGGCTATAGCAAAGGAAAGAAAAAGAATAAATGACTTAGATGCACTTAATGAACAAACACAAGGCAAAATGTAAAGAAATTATAGATGCAGCTGAGGAATCTGGTAAAACAAAAAGCTGATATTGTTGAAGATGTGATTAGCAAAATTTATTGGAAAAACAAAGGAACAGAGAAAAACTAAAGTTCCTGAAAATAAAAGTCCTGCTGATATTTTAAATACTAGAAGAGAAGAAAAGCAAACAAAATAGAAATAGATAATAGAACACCTGGACAAACTGATGATACAAAAATTTGATAGCTGATATTGTAAATATGGCAAATGAAGAGTAGGAGGAAATATGAAAAATAAAAAGAAATACATGAAACAAGTAATTTGAAAAGAGATTTACAGTTTCCATTTTTACACAGAAAAAGTGGAATTTGAAGCTGAGAATATAAAATGGGAGGATTTGGTGGAACTAACAACAGCTGGAAAAAGTTAAAACTGATGACTGCTGCTGAAACATGGTGGTAGTAACAGATGATTTTACTGCTGATAGTAATGATAAGAAAAACACTATATATTTAACAGGTTCTTTAATGAAAATATGTAGATTTTAATGGTAAAGATAAAGCTGAAGTAAAAGAGCAGCAAGAAAAACTTTTTAATAATGATTGGATAAATAGGAGGAAATATGTCATCAAAATATTTGGATTAATAGCATTAACAATATATAGACACAAACAAAGGCACCTAAAAATTTTTCTATACAACTTTATTAATAGGAGAAGAAAAGGCTGAAAAAGTTGAAAAATTAGAAATACATACTAAAAGAAGCTGGAAGAGAAAAAGCTCCACTTGTTGGAGAGAGAAAAGGAATTTTTATAGATAAAAACTGCATGGCAAGTACAAATAGTTGAACCAGCATATATAAAATTACAACAGTTAATGAAGCTGAAGCTTTACTAGAACAACAATTTGGACAAGTTAAGCATGCAGAACCTCAAGATGTTGGAAAAGAAAAACATTAGCAGATGCTAAGAAAAATTTAAAGAAAATAGGTTTTAGAACAAGACAATGGATGTTATAGAAACTTTAATGACAGGAACTTGTCCCTATGGAAGAAGGGAACTCAAGGAGTTAAATATGGAGATGTAAAATAAGGAAGTTTTAACTGAAATGATCTTTTTACTAGCCCTAATCGGGACCTATAAAAATATCTTAAAAACAAACAAAACTGAAATCAAAAACAAACTGGAATAGTAATAGATACAGTTAATGTCACCTGATGGCAGTGATGCATTTTTAGAAAATCAAAAAGTAAAAGATTATTTAAATACTAGACATGCAAATTATGTTCGTGTAAAATGATTCTAATCCAGAAAATGAAGATGGTAAAAAGGAAATAGCTTGGATTCTACACTTGGACACAGTTTATTCTTTTGTTGATTGGTATGACGATAGTGGAAACTGGAGATACACATCAAGTTATCCCTGAAAAATTTGACATAGGTATGAAAGCAAAAAGTTTTTCTTTTAAAATATGCTGCAATGCCTTTAAGACCTGAACAAGGAAACCTGCTCAACTCTTTAAAGAAGTTGTTAGAAAAATGGTATCCAGATACTAGTGAAGATGAGGGAATTACAATACTTCTCAAGACCATTAGTGTACACCTAATAAAGATGTTAAATCTTGGTTCATTGCAACAGTAATTTAAGGGAGTGATTAGATATGATGAGAGCTATTGAAAAATATAAAAGTTGAAGAAACATTATATAAAACCAGGAGAAGAATTTGAAATTGCTGAGGAAGAAACTCAAAGATTAATTAATTTAGGAGCTGCTGAGTTCGTTAGTAGCGAAATAGAAACAGCTGATAATGAGGAACTAACTCAGAAGAAGAAACTAATGTTGGTGGATTAAAAGAGGCAAAAGACATCTAAAAAGGTACAAAATGAATAACACTTTTAAAGATGATATTGATAAGACCTTTTACAGATTTTACTGAAAATTGACCTCTCAGGGATAAAACTTAAGGCAGTAATACAAAAAGTACAAAGTAATCCAAAATTGACAGGAAAATTTAAAGAAAATCTTGACTCTACTACATTAATAAGAAATGGTTTAAAAGTCTCTATTAAAACTAGAGACTTACCACCTCTATTTCTGTTGAAGTGGGAGAAAGAAATAAAAATTAATAAAATTTCTTACTATGTTTTTGATGTTGAAAAAGACATGGAATGACACATATATGTGCACAAAAAATATGAGGGATGATATGTATACTCTTGAAATATCAGATGAAAGTTTAAAAACTTGAAAAAATTGGTAAAGAATTTTTCAGGAATGGATAACAAAATTGTAAAAGAAGCACTAAGAAAAGCTCTAATTACGCAAAAAGAAGAAAAAGTTTATAAAATCCAGGTATTCTTTACAATAAAAGTTGATGCTAATTCTTTAAAATCAAAAATAACATCAACTGATGGTGTTCTTTTTAGGAAGTACTAAAAAGAAATAAAGTTTCTGAATTTGCAATATCTAAAACCAAATCCTGGAAAAAGAGTAAACAATATATAAAAACTAAAAATAGTGAAACCAAGACCAGAAATGACTTGGAAAACATTATTTTGGGCTTTTTGGAAAAATGGTAGTCCTAAACTTATGTTTAGAGTAGGAAAAAGAAAGGCATAAGATAACATAGCAACATCTTTATCTGTACGAAATATGGGATTGCAGATTGATAATGAAAAATATATGAAGAAATTCAAAAGATATTTTCAAAAGTTTTTAGAAGAAAGGATAGATGAATTATGGAGGAATAAATCCATTAAAAAGAACGGTTTAGCATTAGAAGGTGCTATAGCATTTGCAGAAGCTAAAATAGAAAATTTTAAATTCTTTAGAAGTTATATTCAGCCTGATAATCTTGAAAATAGAATAAATAATGCTGGAAGTAATAAAGAAAAATAAGTTCCCTTTTTGTTATTATAAGACCAATAAAATCTGTACAAAAATCAAAAAGTGGAGTTACTTCTAAAATTGCTACATTCTTAATTAGATTAGGAACAGAAAATAAAGACTATGAAAATGGTTTTTTGAAATAGCAGGAATAGCTGAATATTTAGTAGCATATTTTACAAAAACATTCATCAGCAATTGAAAGAAAAGATGGATTTAGTTATTCAATAGATTTAGAAACTATTGAAGCTTACTTAAATGAAGAAATGACTGGTGGAGACTTTTGGATTTGATGATATTCTTTTACAATTAAATATTCCAACTGTTCCACATACAGCATATATAGAAGAAAATAAAAGAGAAGTTTCAAATGAAAAGGGAGGAAAAATGGCAGGATTAAAATGAAAGATAAAGAAAAAGATAAACCAGTAGTAGCTGAAACTACAAACAGTACAGAAACAAATGTGAACAGTGAAACAGGTAACACAGAGTAGTTACTCAAAATCAAGTAGCTACTGAAGTAAAAAGCAGAAAAATGAAGTGAAAAAGAAGATAAAACTTATATCTACATTGGTGAAGAACTTACAAAAGATGGTTTTTATCTTAAAAGTATAAAGGTTTCTAGCACTTCTGAACAGTTAAAAAGAATAGAAACTGGAATATCAGATTATGATGAAATTAAGGAAAAATTTCATAGATTTAGATGAATATAGTGAAAATAGATAGGGAGGAAAATGGCAAAGTTTCAACATGGTACAAGTTACAAAAGAAATGCCTTCAGGCTTAAAAATATTTGCAGAAACTCAGACACCAACTGTAATAGTTGGAACAGGAACTATTAACATGGGAGATAAGTGAGCTGTGTTAATAAACCTATTCTTATTCAAAACTCAAAGGATGACAGCTACTTATTTTGGAGGAGCTAATAACATAAAAGGATTTACAATTAATGAAGCATTATACCTAGCTTTTAATGTATATAATGTAAAAGCTAATTATTGTTATAAATGTTTTTAAACCCTAGTGAGCATAAAACTGCTCATACTGAGCAAGATATTGTTGTAAAAAGATTTTAAAAGCAACTCTTGAAAAAGATTGGAATTATAAATGATGAAAATTTTGATTATTAAAAATGGTGAAACATCTACATTGATAGCAAAGAAAAATATTCTTGTTCGTTTTGATAATGAAGGAAAGTTAATAATTACATTAGCAAAAACTGAAACATCAGTTAAAAATTAGAAGTTTTCATATAATTTCTTAGATGTTAGCAAAATTAAAAAGAAACTGATGTGATTGGAAGTATAGATTCACAAACATTAGAAGCAAAAAGGACTTGAATGTTTAAAGGAAATATTTCCTAAATATTCAATGATACCTAGTTGTGTGAGTTGTTCCTGATTTTTCAACAGCAAAATGAAAGAGTAGCATTAGATGCTCAAATCAGCTGTTATAAATGATAAAATGGGCATCTATGTCAATTCCTGAAAAATACCAAATACAACAAAGTATGGAAGTTATAGCATGTAAGAAAGATTACTATAGATGCTGACCAAGCAATAACTTGAGTTGTCCTTATCTTGAAGATGAAGTATTTAACTTTTCTAACAGTAATGGCATTACATATGCAATCAGTAGATGCACACTTGATGGAGTTCCTTGTGAAAGCCCTTCAAATAAAAATATTAAAAATGCAAGGTGTTGGATATTATGAAGGAGCTACGTTTTAAAAAGTTACTTTAGATGAAGCAGAGGCTAATTTATTAAATGAAAATGGAATTTCACAATAATAAGACAGCCAAATGGAACTGTGTTCTGGGAAATAGAACCTCTCATTTCAACCTCAGGAGAAACAGATCCAAAAGATGTTTGGATACCTGTTAAAAAGAATGTTCAAAGTATATCGGAAATACAATAATGCTAAACAATACAGTTGAAGTTGATAAAGGGAATGACACCTTCACAAGCTAAAAAGCATAGAAACTAATATTAATGTTTGGCCAAACTCTTTTAACTAATGATAATAAAACTACTTAGTGGAAGAGTTGAATTTAAACCTGAAGAAAATTCTGAACAAGATATGATAGCAGGAAAATTCAAATGGCATTTGTATGTTAGGAGCAATTATTCCAGGAGAAAGTTTGGAATTTAGATTAGAGTATGACTCTAAATATTTAAAATTATTATTTCAAAGATAGGAGGACTGAATGATTAGATCAACAGTAATTGAAGATGCAATTATAAGATTAAAATGGAACAGATGAGTTGGTTGGAATAGCAACTATAGCATTACCAGATATAGAACATAAGACTGAAACTATAAGTGGACTAGGGTGTAATAGAACATGATGAACCTATTCCACAGCATTTAATGCTATGAAATTACGAGCCAAATATTATGAATAGATGTAAGGACATAGCATTGAATATGGAGTAATGTTAATTTAACAGCAAAAAGCAGCAATATTAGTTGAAGACTCGAAACTCATAATAATGATGAAGTTGAAGCAATTTATTCTTTTAAAGGAAAAAGAATAAAAACAAGTGGTGGCGACTTAGGAAAAAGCTATGAATGAAACAGAATTAGAGTTTTTCATTAACTTATTATAAAGAAGAAATTCAGGAAAAGTTATACATGAAATTGATGTGATAACAAAAAGCTATTGTAAAATGGTAAAGATTTATATGAAAAAGTTAGAAGTATTTTTATCTTAATAGGAGGAAAAATGGAGATTTTAATAAAGAATTAAGAGGCAAATGCAGAAATAAAATAAAAGAAATGGAGTAATTGAATCAGTAGTTGATGAAAAAGATGATATTGAAGAACCTAAAAAGAAAAAGGTTTAGTTAGAAAAAGTTAAACTTTCTGATGGTAGAGAAACTAACATTTGATTTTGGAAGATTAACTGGAAATTCAATTATTGAAATAAAGAAAAATTATGGAAAAATTGAGAGAAAAATCAGCAAGATAGTGGAAGAACTAGATGATTTTTATATATGTTAGTTGCAGAATATGTATCTGCACATTCATATGAAAACATTCTTAAAAACTTTCATATAAAAGATTTTGCAAAGGTAAGAGATGAAGTTGAGATTTTTGCAGGGAAGATTAATAGAAGATCTTGAAAGAGAACATGCAAAAACTTTTTAGATGAATTAATAGTAGAACTTAACAATCCATTAGAGTGAATATGAATATTTCATATTCATACTAATGGGTTGTGATATATACAGAATAAGAGAACTTATAGAAACAGTTGAAGAAACTCTAAGAAAAAGAAGGAGGTGATATTGTTGGGAAAGAAAATGGATTTGATTATGAGAGTGCAAGGGAGTTATTGATAAGTCTTTACCTGGTAATTTAAAAATTAGCTAATGAGTTAAGAATTTAAGAGTTGCTAGGCAGAAAATGGAAAAGGCTCAAAGAACTTTAAAAGCTCAAAAAGAGCTAAACAAGGAGATACGAACAATGTTTCTAGTATAGAAAAACTTAGAAATGAATTAAAGGCATTAGATGAGATAAAAAGAGAAATAATAGTCTTACTGATGCTGAAAAAGAAATATGAAAGCTTAATCAAAAAGCTAAAAGCCTTAGAAACAACTATAAAAAGCACACTCTAAATCATTCCAAAAGTATGGAATGGAACTTAAAAATTGAAAAATTCCTTTTGACAATTTGCAAAAGTGAAATAGACCAAAACAATAAGAAAAGAAAAAGGAATTAATAGCTCAACAAAAATAGTTGCTAAGAGTCAAGGTTTTTAAAAGGTGCAAAGATAAGGTAAAAACTGAATAAAAGCTGCAGCAGTTGCAACAGTTGGTGCTGCAATTGGAATAGGAACTCCATCAGCTAAAGAGTATTTAGAATTTGATAAGCAAATGATTAAAAGTTAAAGGCTTTAACAGGAGCTACAATACAAGAATATGAAGCTTTAAAAGAAAGCTATGGAAGTTGGAAAACAACAATATTCACATCTGGAAAGAAAGCTGCAGCTGGTATGGAGAAGTTCGCCTTAGCTGGTTTAAACCAAAAGAAATACTTTCAGCAATACCACCTATTTTTGACTTAGCAACAGCATCAGGAGAAGATTTTATAATGATATCAGATATGATATCAGATAACATGACTGCTTTCAAAAATTGGAATTGATGATGTTGGACATGCTTCAGATATTTTTAGCTAATACAATGTCAAGAAGTAATACTAATATACAAATGCTAGGAGAGGCATTTAAATATGTATCTTCATCAGCTAGTAACTTGAATATAGACTTATCAACTACATCAGCTGCAATTGGTTTAATGGGAAACCAAGCTATACAAAATCAGGACAAGCTGGTAGAGATTCAAAACAAGCATTTTCAAAAATAGCTGATGCAGGAGTGCACAAAGAAATTAGAAAGCCTAGGAGTTGAGTGTAAAGGATCTAAGGGAGAGTTTATTGGACTTGTTGATTTTGTTAGACAACTTGAAAAAGTTACAGGAAAAATGAGTGGAATAGACAAACAAGCATTCTTAAAAAGACTTATTTGGAGACCAAGGTAGTTTAGCTATGAATAAATTATTGACTGCAACAAAAAGAAGTCAATGGAGTTATATAGAAGGAGCAGATGCCTTTAGCACAATTTTGCAAAAAGAAAAATGAAAAATGCAACAGGAAAAAAGCAAAAAGAAATGGCTCAAACAATTTCTTGATAGTGATTCAGGAAAATGGCTTTAGTTCAATCAGCAATATCTGATGTAAAACTAAAAATAGGTAAAGCTATATTTTCTAGTGGTGGAACTCAACTGATGGATACAGTCAGAGTTGGTTAAAATGAACTTTTCAAATGTTCTTGATGGAAATCTAAATGAAAGTGAAGCTAATAAGTTTTAGCAATCATTTATAGAAAATGGAAAAATGGCATTAAATTCTATAAAATATAGGAATTGTACTTTGGAATGTCTTTAAAGTATTAAATACTATTGGAATAGATAATATCTTTAGTTTTTGTAACAGTTTTTACTGCAACATCAAAAAGTATTAAAATTTGCAGGAGCTGTAAAAGAAGTATTCACAACTGTAAAGGCTGCTGGTGGAATTATGTCGGCATTAAAAGCTGGAATAGCTGCTCTAGGGATCTGATTAGTTTAGTTATAGCTGGTGTAGCTTTACTTGGTTTTATAATCTATAAAAAGTGGGATAAAATTAAAGTATTTTTAAAGCTGTTTGGGAAAACTGTAAAAAGGTATAGGAACTATTATAAGTGGTATTTTTAAAGCTGTTGTTGATGGAGTAGTTAATCTATTTAAATGGCTTTGGAATAAGCTAAAAACTTATTTTAATAACTTTGGATTCTTATTATTATATCTGATAGGAATATTTATAAAATTAGGGCAACTAATATATCAAAATTGGGATTTGATAAAAAGAAAAATTAAGTAGTGTTTGGGAATACATAAAATCTATTCCTGAAAAAGTTGTAGAAATTGTTCTTAATTTTATATCAACGATTGGAAATTTCTTAGTTAACCTAGTGAATGAAGTAATAAATGGAATAAAAAAATTTATTCTTAAAACTTTGGGATACTGCTGTTCAATTTTCCAATAACTTTGGTTTCTTATTATTATATCTGATAGGAATATTTATAAAATTAGGAACTGTTGTTCATGAAAAATTGGACTCAATAAAAATAAAATTTCATCAATATTTGAATCTTTTTAAAAATACTATTAAAAATCTTGCTGAACAGATAAAATCATTCCCTTTTTGCAAAACCATTTGAATATATGTCTGAAGCATAGCTGGAGCAAAAGAAAAGGTTTTTAGACTTTGCAAGAAAAATTCCAGGAGTTAAATACTTAGTTGGAGGAAAAAGAAAAACATAGCAAAGTAAATGGGAGTCATGCTAATGGTTTAAACTATGTGCCATTTGATGGTTATATTGCTGAACTACATAAAGGAGAAAGAGTTCTAACAAAAGATGAAAATGAAAGTATATTTGGAAGCTTAGAAATAGATTACATAGTGCAAACTCAAAGTAATCAATCAGAGAATAGTTCTAAAGAAACAAACGTTACTTATCAAATAAATAATACTTTTCAATTTTTACTGGAGTATCAGAAGATACTAAAGATAGTATTATAGAAAAATTACAAGAAAAGTTAAATGAATTTGAAAGACAATTAGAAAAATGAAGGAGGAAAGAGAAACTTATGCAAGAACAAGTTTATAAAAACAGAAGCTGGAGATACATGGGATCTAATTGCCTTTAAACTTTTTGGTAATGAAAATCTTATACAAGAACTATTAGAAGAAAAATATTGAACTTTCTGAAATAGTTATCTTTCCAGCTGGAGTTGAACTTTCTGTTCCTGAAAATAAAAAGAAGATAAAAAGAGAGGTGTTGCTCCATGGCTAGTTCAAATTTAGTTAGAGAAGCCTCTCCTACCTTTTTATAAACAATAAAGATGTAACTGAAGAAATGTTAAAAACATATAGTTGATATGGAAATTGTGGACAACTTGGAAGGTACATTAGATGAAATAATAATAAAAGCTTAACAATGAAAAACAATAGATTTCTAACAACAAACTGGGCTATTCCAAAAAGGAACAGAAGCAAAATAGGAATAAAAACTTTAAATTGAATAGTGAATTTGAAGGAGAAAGCCACAGTGACATAGGAATTTTTAATATAGATATAAGGCAATTTAATAGAAAAACTGCAACATTTAAAGGAATATCTGCACCACTTAGTTCAAGAGATGCAAAAAGGTCTAAAAATATGGGCTAATATTTCTTTAGAAGCACTTGGAAAAAGAATTTGCTGATAGATGCAAAGTTAAAAGTATTTTTATAAAGTTAAAGAAAAATATAACATTAAAAATATAAAAACAAGAAGAAGAAGAAGATTTCTTTTTAAATAAAATTGCACAAGAAGAAGGAGTAAAAACTAAAAATATCTAGTGGAATCATATATTATTTGAAGAAGAATTATTATCAGAAAATACAGCATTATTAAGTATTAGTTTAGATAATGTTGAAGAGTTTCGAAAATAAAGGATAAATCAAATGATATTTATGATGCAATAGAAGTAAAATACTTTGATACTAAAAACAAAAAGAAGAAAAGGTTATTATAACAAAGCAAGAATTAGAGACTGGACAAAAATCAGATAATTATAAAAAGTTTATTCTATGAAATCTAGAGCTAAAAGTGGAGATTTAAAAATTAGCAAAGAAAAACTCTTGAAAAATATAAATAAAAGAGAAATAGAAGCTAGTTTTAAAAATTATTGGATGTAAGGAGTTATATTCTGCTGCATTATAGCATTATCTGATGCTGGAGAGTTTTCAGGAAACTATGTTGTAACTAGACTTCAACATAATTTTCCATTTATTACATCTATTGAAATGTACAAAATTAAAAAGATATGAAAGAGGAGAAAGAAAAATGATTTCAGCATTAAAAAGGAGCAGTAGGAATTATTCAAAGTATCAATACAGTTGACTATACTGCTACTGTACAACTTCCTGAATATAACAATCAAAAACAGAAGGACTTCAAATTCTATCTCCAGTAACATTTGGAAATAAGATAACTTCTATTCCAAAGTTAATACTCCCTGTATTTTGTATATTTCTAGGAGATAAAACAGAAAAAGGATATATAATTGGCAATTACTTCTCTGATGAAAATGTAAGTAATTCTCAAGAAGATGAATACAAAATTGATTATCAAGGATCAAGCCTTTACAATCAAGGAAGATGGAAATATTGAATTGCAAAGGAACTTTTAACAAAAATAGATAGTGAAGTTATTATAACTGGAGATACTGCAATAGATATGATAGTGACTCAAAAATGTAACGATCAGTGGTGGAATGTCAGCTAAAAAGGCTTTGAAACTGAAAAAGCTACATTAAAAATGGGAAATTAGATGTTCAATCTATTGATTATAGGAGATGAGTAAGAAATGAATGTACTAAGTAGATTAACAAAAAGATTTCTTAAATAATTTTACTAACTTAAATTTCTCAAGTAATCTAGGAAGTTATGGAGACATTGTTTTTCAAGTAAGTCGTGGAAATGTTTTTAACTCCTGAAGGGATTGATTTTAACAATATCATCAAAAATTGAAGAACATGATAATCTTGGAGAAGCTCCTTATACAGAATTTATTCATAGAAATTTAAGATCTATTTCTTTAAAATATAAAGTTAGTTTACACATTAACAGATATAAATGATGCTTTATTAAAATTAGAAAAGATATGTGAAAATGGTGAATATTATCCACTTATTTTAGGAAACTAAACCTTTGTCAAAAAATATGGATTTATTTTAATAGATTTTAAACAAGGAATAAAAAGCACAAATTCAAATGGAGAACTAGAAGTTGTAAATTGTTCTTTAACCTTAAAAGAATATATTCCAAAAGTTAGATAGACTTCATTACCTACAACGAATAACTTAACAACAGAAAATAAAGAAAATACTAGAAACAACAATAATAATAGAAGTAATCAAAAGAATACTATAAAAAGATTTTTAAAGAAAAAATCTAAGACTAATGTTTATTCAAAAATAAAGATGATGGCTACGTGGATTAGTTGAAGATGATTTAAGAGGATATTAATAGGAGGGTATATGATAGTTTCAAATAATATTGTTCTAAGCATCCAAAAATTAATGGAATTATATGTTCTATTAAATACAAAAGGGAACAGTACCACTCCATAGAGATTTAGGGATAGATAATAGAATGATAGATAGACCAATTACAGTTATAAAAATAATATATTTAATGAACTGCAAATGCAAGTGAATAAATATATAAAAAGGACTTACATTAAATAATGTTAATTGCAAAAGCTACTGGAAAATGGTCTTGAAATTGAATGCGAGGTTGAAATAGATGAGAAAGAATTTAATTTTAATTGACTCTAATCCTGAATCAATATTAGCTGACGCTTTGAGATTCCATGAAGAAATTACAGGAGAAAGATTAGAGTTATGTACAAAAGAAGCATATTTATACTCAACGGTTGCAGCTATTAGCAAATATAAAAAGCTAATATGAATGATGTAGCAAAACAAAAACTCTTTCGAAATATTCAAGAGAAGAAAGACTAGATTTAAAAAGGAAATTTCTATGGTGAAAGAGGTATTAGATTAAAAAGCAAATAGCAAGAACTACAATTAGATGTTATATATCATCAATTGTAGCAAAAAGATGTAATTATAGCTAAAGGTACAAGGTTTCTTTATAAGAATTATATGTTCTATACAGAGCAAGAATATAAAAATAAAACAAGGGCAGACTTATGTTGATGTTATAGCTGTAGCTGAAATTGCTGGAGAACTAGGGAAAATACTAGCTGGAGACATTAAAGAAATAGTTGATAGATATGAGTATATTAAAAGAAATAACTAATATAACTGATGTAACAGGTGGTAGAGAAGAAGAAAATGACGATGAATATAGAAAAAGATTAGAGCTTATTCCAGAGTCATTTACTACAGGTGGTTCAGAAGGTTCGTATGAATATTGGGTTAAGAAATCATCAAATCTTGTTACAGATATATTTTATAAACAGTCCTAGACCTAATTATATTGATATTTATGTTGTTAATGGACTAGAAACATCTCTCACAAGAAGAAAAACAGAAAATAAAGAATTATATAACTGAAAACAAAAATATAAAAAGTTTTTAAATGACCAGTTAGAAATAAAAGATCCAGTTTTTCACAATTATAATATTGATTTAGATTACTGGGTATACTGATAATTCGTTAGTATCGAAAATCAGAAATAGAAAAAGAATTAAGAAGCTCATTAGAACAATATACTAAATCTTTTAAAATGGGAGAAAGCATAAATTTACAGGATATAGATATTTCTAAAAATGTGGAAGGGATAAGAAGAGTTGAAATAAAAATCACCCTCAAACTTATATAGGACAAAAGTTCCATTTAGCAAAAATGTGAACTATAACAATTTCATATAAAGGAGCAGAATCAAGATGAAAGAGCAAAATTTTTATATATGATGTTACAAAATATAAGAGATCTGCCCTGACATTTTTAAGGAATGATAAAACAGTATAAAATAGTTTTAACTGTAATAGATGCACTTATATCTAAGCATATTGTTGCTAATATAGAATATTTAGAGTTTCTGAAAAGAATAGATACAATGGAAGAAAAAGAAATTGACCTTGTTGCAAAAAGAATTAAGCGTTGATTTTTATGATTTCTCATGTCTATTGAAGAAAAAGAAAGAAAGCTTGTAAATTATCTTTCCAAATCCATTCAATAAAGGGGAAACAAATAAAGCTATTCAAGATGTCTTAAATATCTTCTATGAAAAAGCTAATATATTAGAATTTCCTGAGTTTAATGGAGATAATGGAACTTTTTAAAAATAGAAATTATGGGAACAACTAAAAAGTAATTTAAATATTATGATAGATAGAGTTGAAAAACTAAAAAGAAATCACAACATTTAACAGGAATTACTAAAAATAATTCCATATCACCTTTATATGTTGCAACACATATGAGATATGGAACAAGAGTAATTTTATATCCACAGCAAGACTATTTTTATCTTAATAATTTAAATTTAGTAAGTAAAACAGGAAAAATATATTTTAGAGGGGTGTTAATAATGAGTTGAATTCAATAGTCACATAATAACAAATGCTGGAAGAAATCTTTTAGCAAGGGCATTAGCAGGAGAAGGAAAAGTTATATTTACTAAAAGCCGCATTTGAGATCAGAAACATTCAGGAAACTTAAGAGAAGTTACTGAATTAAAAATAAAAAGCTAGATTTAAATGTTATGAATATAAGAAATGATAATGGTACTGCTGTTTTAACAGTACAAATATCAAATCAAATGTAGATCAATCTGTTTCAAACAGAAGAGTTTGAGTTTATGCAAAAATAGAAAATGATGTATCAGAAGTTCTTTATTCTTATACAACTGTTGTATCAGGCTGACACTTTTCCAAATAATAGATTAGGAAAAACATATGAATCTATACAAGATATATACATGGCAATTTCTAGTGATGTAGAAGCTGAAAATATATGTAAGAGATGGTGTTATTTATTTAACAAGAGATATTGCTAACCAAGTCTATACAGAAACAGGATTAACAGCTGTTGGTACTTTGAAAGGAAGAAATAACTTAGAAGCAGATAAACAATATCTAGCAGATAATGGACATTGGTATAAAAATATTGGTGGAAATAGAACTTGGGAAGCAACATCAGAACTCCTGATGAACAATTAATTCCAATAACTTGGAAATACTCTATATGAAAGTCTTAATAATAAAGAAAAATCAATTAATACAAAATTTTAATGGAATTTTAGGACAAATAATGGAGAGTTTCCTCTGAACAGGCAGTGGTAGGAAATGTATATTATTTTCCAAGAAATCAAAAAATATTACTATTGTTTAAAAAGCCAAAACTAGTAGAGTGAGTGTTCCAAATGCAGACTTTGAAGAATTATCTATTTATCAAAATCAAGAAATTGGAAAATCTAATCACTCCAGAGTCGTTACATGGAACGACAGGTATGACTAATATAAGTTCTTGCTCTTCATATATTACACAAATAGGGAATTTCGCTACTTGTATGATGAGTATTGGTGTGATTACAGATTATGCTAAAAACTACAATAAAAATCTCCTATTCCATTCAAAGATGGAGTTTTTATATCTTTGGAAGATAATAACGGTGACTTATATGCAACAAATAGACAACCTGTCGTTGGTTGGTATAATTCTGCGACACAAACATTTGAAGTTGCTAATGTAAATGCTGGTTTCACTGTTCTTTTTAATTGGTAGAATTTAAGATTAGATATAAAAGACTGTATAAGCTATTTTTACAGTATTAGCTTTTTGAGTTATCAACACAGTCTTTTACAAATGTAAATCCTGCATTATTGAAACCACTCAAGTATACCATTTTCGTAGAGTAGTTGCTGTCTCCAGTTTTTGTAAATGTTTATAGCAACTCCTAAAAACTTGTTTATAACTCTTTGGAAAATTATAAGTATAACTTCCAAGTGTAGTATAATTTCAGTAATTCCTACTATCAAATTTTACTAGATTTTCCATAGTGGAAAATTTCTCTAAATATGATTTAAAAATAACTGGGAACAAATTATAAATTGTGAATCTATGTCTGCACAAAATAATAACCGCTGGTAGAATACTTATACAGATTCTTACATATAACTTTAATAGAAAGATAGATAAAACTAGATTAACTTTCCCAAAAACATTTAGTGCAACACCATTTGTTTACAATAACTGATAACGATAATGCTGTAACTAGTAGAAATTTAGATTATGCGATAGGATGGAACACAGCCTCATATGTAGATATTAGTAATGTAGTAGGCGGTTTTACTGTGCTTTTTAATAGTGTAATTTAAATTATATATATTTAACTAAAACAAACTACTCTGTCTTGAATAGTTGAATATATTACCAGCAAAAATAAGTCGTCAGACTCATCATATATTACATGTTCAAATATCCCATAGATTGCATAGGAATAACAGACACAATTGTAGAATTTTGGGGGATACCCTAGTTTTTGTTTTAAATTTCCAATTCCTTTTTCATAAGTACATACTCCACCACTTTGTCTGAAATGTCATCTATTTTCATTTTCAGATGTGGAGATTTTTAAGACTTTAGATTTGATTAGATTTCTCTCACTTTAGTATTTGGAAAATTTATTTAAAATTATAGAGGTGGATACTTCATTTTACAGTTGTTATAAAATATCGTAATGATACTAATACAATAATTAATGGCTATTTGCTAGTAAAATCTAATTTTAGAGGGGAATGACGGATCAATCTATAATTTTGGAAATAATTTAACTTTAAATGGAGATAACTTATATGCTTGGAAATTCTCAAAATATATTTTTATCAACCTCATAAAATTTCTATTAAAAACGGTGTTATTTCTTCAAATATTGTAGCTTTTAGTGCTTATACTACTAAAGTTTTTATAGTTAGTAATTATTTTATGGATATAGTCAAGCACCGCTTTTTATCTGTAAATAGTTAAGTTAAATTTACTTTTAAAAGTTGTTAATTGCCCCATAAATGTATTTCTAAGAGGTGCTTGATTACAGTAGAGTCAACCATTAAAACGTTGTTAACTAAAGCTTAAAGCGCCCACTACTTCCCTTATTTCCTGTTATAGCTGTTGTGCTGTGACTGTAGCAATCCTAAAAGTGGGTGCATTTATATGTAGTTCCATAATTTATCTGTACTCATGTGTGTAGGCAGCTATGAGAATTAAACTGCCATACTGAAATATGTAAATTTAACAATTAGCGGGTGTTGGAGTATAATTCCGAATTTAAAAGTGACAAATTTTCCATTATTTTAAGAATTGTATAATGAACCTATTAAAATTAGGAGGTTTAGTTATGCAATTAACAGTTTTAGAAAAATTTAAAAAGAAAAATGTGGATGTGTATTTAGAGTATCTAAATAGTTGCAAAAAGCAGCAATTGGGATACTTGGGAAACCACATACAAAACTTACTGCAATAATTTTAAGTTATGTGTGTGGTTTCAGAAGTCGTATAAAAATAAGCTGCTACTAAGCAAAGAAACGTTACTAGAAATGCCAACTATCATAGAATCTTATCGAAATTATTGCAGGAGTTTAGGAAATAGTAAAAGAACTTTAATGAATAAGACTACGGCTATATCAACGTTTTATGCTTGGTGTGCTCGTAGAAACAAAATAAAAATACCATCCTTTCTGATAGTAAATTAGATAAGCTTTTGGGATTTACAGAAAAAGATAAGGTTAGGAACAGTTACTTTTCTTACAACAGAGCAAAATTCTGACAGTTAGATTGTATATGCAAGTAGAGAGTAAGAAATATGACTTGCAAGACAGAATACTTTGGAACTTTTTCTTAGATAGTGCTTGTCGGATTAGTGCTATACAGAGTTTAAAGATGGATACAACTAGATTTAGAGAACGGCTATTTTAGAGATGTAAAGGAGAAAGAGGGCTATATAGTAAATGCATTCTTTTTCCAAAATGCAAGGAATTAATAAAAAGAATGGATACAGTACAGAGCAGAAAATGGGATAGATGTAGATTGGTTTTTGTTACTAAGTATGGGAAAATCTATAAGCAGATGACGCAAGGAGCTAACTAGAAATAGAATTAAAAGTTAGGAAAAATTTTAGGAATAGAGGATCTATATCCTCACACGCTTAGAAACTGCTATTAATTTAATAAATAATTTAGCTGGTTAGGACTTGCATCTAGCTATGCAAACTCACTCTAGTAGTGGAGTTACAAGTAAACACTATAGCTAAAGCTAATCCAACAGAGATAAGAAAACAGATTATAAATGCTAGGAAAAATTAGGTATTTTTAGTTAAATATTATAGAGATTTTTAAATTTATTTAGATTTTTATAATCAAAATGCTTATTTTGAGCAGTTATTATATATATAGATTTTTATATTTAAGATAAAATATAAAATAATATGCCTAATAGCTATAAAAATTAATGATCTATAAAAATATCTATAAATTTAAAATCTTATACAAAATGAAAGGAGATGTTATGTTTACATTTATTCAAAAAGAAAAAATCAAAGCTTTCATTTACTGGTTAACCTAACAGCAGATGAAGTTATGCAATTTTATGGATGGGAATTTATTCCTGGATTACCCAGAACTTACCCCATCAGATCACATTGCAATTGAGAGAACTGAACCTTTTAAGTACTCTACATATGATGAATCTACAAACACTATAAGAGAAAACTGACTAGAGAAGAACCCATAGAAGAAGATATCGAAGTTCAACTTGCTCTGAGAGAGCTATAGAAGATAAGAAATTAAAGGTTGTACCACAGCCAAGCCCTTTATCATACTTGGAACTCATCTACTCACATCTGGGATATAGATATGGAAGATGTTAAAAGAACTTTTAGGCATAAGTTTAGAGAAATACTGCTAGATAAGATGTTTTGGCTCATATGAGCATAATGGAAAAGTATTCCAAAATGCAAGAATACGACGAGATTAACTTCATTAGAGTTAAAATGGCGTTAGACATAGCTGGAGAAATAGAAGACTATGATGAAATTAAACAAACCCTAGACGATTTAGAAATTCCTGTAGATGCAGAACTAGAAGAAAAATCAAAATAGCTATGAAAGCTGGAAAATTAAAACAGCTTTAAAATCTCTAACTACACAATGGAGATTAAAAGATAACTCTATTGCATCTATTCTCACTTGGAGAATTAGAACTTAATCTCACTTCTCTTGATCCGTAGAGATTGATCGCTGCTCATATAATGTTATAACTAAGAAAATAATGGAAGTTTCCAACAGTTGAAGAACTAGAAGCTATTAAATGGGATTAAATAAACAAGCTCTAAACAAGCTCTCACAAGGTCATTTTTAGAGGGTGATTTTAAATGTATACATTATCAGAAACAAGTCTTTATGTTGAAAGGGGTGACATCAAACCTGGTAAATTTTATGACAGAACTCCATAAAAATAAGTCCCTGAACTTTTAAAGATAACTGCTGGAGTTAGAACAGCTGGAGGAACAGAATAAATTGTATCAGCAAGGCAGAACTGCTCCTGGAGCAAAAAGTAACTAATGTAGATGGATATAAAATTAAAGTCCAATCATCAAGTTAAATTTAATGGTCTAGGATATGCTGTAGACATTGGTGTTTTAGTAAAAGAGTAAAAGTATCTGTTATGGAGAAAATGGAAAGTAGAAAAAGGTTATAGAAAAGGACGTTTATAAAGGAAACTTGAGAGATTTTCACTACTATCAAGACATATATAACACAGCTAAAAAGAGCAGGTCTGTTAGAAAAAGTATGGTATTGAATGGGGTGGAAATTGTTGGAGAACTCTTAAAGACGCTCCACACTGGCAAATCAAAGGTGCAGACAAAGTTGCTTATAAGTAAAGGAGTTATAGAAATGGAAAGTTTTTAGAAAGAATAATAAAAGAAAAAGATGAATTACAAGAGAAAAATAATTTAAGCTTAGATAGATTCTTTACTACAGATACTTTGACAAGTTAACTCCGATAGAGCAAATGCATCTAAGAGACCAAATGAGGTACATGAGTGCATATCTAAGTACTTTAAGACAAAGAATTAATTTCTATGAAAGCAAGGAGGAAAATATGGAAATGACTAGATTAAATACTATGCCGATTGATGACAAATATTGGGAAAGTTTTTAGAAGATTATACTTACAGAACATCTAAGGGACTTGTGACTGTTCCGAAAGGGTTTCAGAACAGATTATGCTTCAGTTCCAAAAATTTTTAGAAACATGATGTAACAGTTCTGGAAAAACACGGAAGAGCAGCAGTTGTCCATGACTGGTTATATTCAAATCAATGTAAAATTGATATTACAAAGAGCTGAAGCTGATAAAGTATTCTTAGAAATTACGAAAAGAATGTGGAGTGGGGGTCTATAAAAGAAATTTTAATGTATAGAATGGTTAGAATCTTTGGAGCTAGTCATTTTAGGGAAAGGGGAGTAATATTATTTATGATATCTTCTAATACTAAGAGCATTTAGCATTTGCTGGGAGTATACTAGGTATTGTTGGGTTTATTTTGGAGTATAATTTCAAGTTTAGATAAAGTTTGAAAAGAATAATGCGAGACTTAGAAGAAATGATTGATAAAAAGTTAGATAAAATTGTATATGATGAACATAGAAAAGCATTTGAAAATTGGAGTAATGAAAAGATAAAATTATAGAAGAAAAGATAGAAAAATAGAAAAATGCTTTTTAAAATCAGATTTACAAGAAATTAAAAGCAAGTTTAAAAGAAATAAATAGTCATATGTTGAGATGTAAAAAAGATTAATGGGGTAGGATTTTTGTCCTGCCCCTATATATAACATCTAATTCTTATGAACTTAAGTGATTTTTATCTTTTAGTTTAAAAATAAAAATATTTAAAATTTTATAAAAACTTGACATCTGTAATTACAGATGATATAATTAAGACATAGAAAGAAAGATAAATAAGACTAAAAATTAGAGGATCTAAAAATGACAAAAATGGATATGGGGAAGTTTTAAAAAGGATTGATGGGAAACTACATTTAATTATGAAGATTTTTGAAAAATGATGTTATCTGTATGTGTGATACGAAGATAATGTTTATGTAGGGGATTTTGAAAAAGAGCTTTCCACTCTACTGAATTTGTAGGAGTTTATGGAAGAAACTTGAAAGCTATATTCTCTAGAAGTTGTAAGAGATAAGAGAAAATGAAACAACTAGAAGTTGTAGATGGATGGATAAAAATAAATAAAGAGCTGGGAAAAGTATCCTAGCTTTTATAGAAAGAAAGATAATTCCTAAAATTTTTAGAGTTATCCTTCTCTATTATAACAAATAGGAGGGAAAATGGCAAGAAACGGATTTTAGTAATCCTGAGCAAAGAGCACAGGACACGTATGAAAAACAGAAAAGGGGAAATTAGCTGAAGAGCAAGAACTAATTCAAAAATGGGGCTAAACGCTTCACATGAAGAGTTTGCAACAAAAGAAGAATTAGAAGCTATGACATAAAAATAGAAGAAAAATTAAAAGCAGGAAATTGATCCTGCTGATATAACATCAATTTCTTATGAACTTATGATTTTTATCTTTAGTTTATATATATTTAAAATTTTATAAAAACTTGACATCTGTAATTACAGATGATATAATTAAGACATAGAAAGAAAGATAAATAAAAACTAAAAATTTAAGGAGGAAAGTATGAAAAACTTAAAAGAACTTTACAAAAGAATGGAGAGAATTAACAGAAGGACTTATGGAAGATTATCCAAAACTTCTATCGACTGTGGAGAAAGTGGAGTTAGAGAAGATTTTAGTAACTATGCAGAACTTCAAGAAACAATAAGTTTCGAGGATATGCTAGAACTAGAAAAAGAATATAACAAAGAAAATTAAAAGAGAAAGGGGTTATCCCCTTTTATTGATCTAATAAATTGTATAAATCTTTTAAACTCGCCACTTTAAATGCTCTTTTAATTGTATTCACAGATGGCATTTCGTGTTTCTTTTTAGGGATTTTAATTAGCTTTATTTCAGAAGTTTTACCAATATCTTTATAAAGTTTTAAAGTCTTTTTAGTTTGTTGTAATTTATTTTATTTTTCTTATACATCTGGGAATCCACTAGCTTTTCTTAAAGCCAAACATTCCGCCAAACAAAGATGTTATTGTAAAACTGTTATAATTAGAGTGTTCTTTTATATCCTCCACACCAGCCCCATTCTTTTTGCATAATTTAATAGATAGCTCCTTATAAAATTTTTACAATTTTTCTCTTTTAAATTTTTGTATTTTCTTTTATTAAACTTTCTACCTATTAAAATTTAAAACATCTCTCCAGCTTTTAACTTCTAATTTTAAAGACTACATTTAAACTTATATGCTTTTAGCATAAAGTGCTTGTTATCTCTTTATTATCTATTTTTCTGTATACTCAATAAGTCTATCTTTTGTATAACTTAGTTCTTCCTCGTTTAAATGGCTTGTAAAGAGACTTTATACAAGTTTTTATATTACCATATAATTTACCTATTGTTTTATGGTCAACAATCATCCAAAATTCTCTCTGTTTTTGAAATCTCTTTATTTTTACTATAAAAGTATTAATTCTTTTTCTATTTCTTCTTTAGTTAAGAATTTTCTAAATTTTATAGAGTCTTTTGGCTATTTATAATTTCTAATACTTCCGTCCAATTTTTACATCCTAAATATTTATAGATAGTATCCAGCTTAATCATACCAGTTTTAAATGAACTGGTACTAGTAATTTCCCAGCATCTATTTTTATTTTGTAAATACTCTATTATCTGTTGTTTAGTATATTTTGCATAGATACCACCTTTTTATAAGAGAGAGGCATTAAATCCTCTTCATACATTTCATGTTTTGGGATAGTTTCTTAAAAGAATCTATCCACTGGTTCCATAAATCTATTATAGCACTTTTTAAAAATAATACAAGAATATAGAATTACTGTTATTTAAACCTTTTATCAAGTAAAAATAATTTTTGATATCACCACAAATTTTTATAACATGCGATTTTATTTCGTTTTAATATGCTCTAACTATTTATTTATAGATTATCCTGAGAAGGTTGAAAGAGTTAAAATAAATTTCGGTAGTTAATGGAGTGGAAGGTGATACAACTGAGAGCCCAGGATTGAAGAGTTTTCAGGAGGAAAAAGATGGCTTTATATAGTGGTTTATACAAAGGAAATATAGACCAGAGGAAGTATTAGTTCAGACTTTTGTTCGCATAGAAAAATCTTTTATAGAATATGTGAAGAAGAATTGAATATCAATGGTATTAAACCCTAATAAAAGGTCATTTAGCTTTTGGCTGAATTAGAAAAAAATGGGTATATTAAAAAGCAGTGATAACTCAAAATATAGATGATTTACATCAAATGGCAGGAAATAAAAATGTCTTAGAATTACATGGAAGTTTAAAAAGATGGTATTGTTTAAGTTGTGGAAAAACATCAAATAAAAATTTCTCATGTGAGTGTGGTGGAATAGTTAGACCTGATGTCACTTTTATATGGAGAAAAACTTAAATCAAGATGTAGTTAATGAAGCTATTTATCAAATAGAACAAGCAGATACTATGATAGTTGCAGGTACAAGTTTAACAGTTTATCCTGCTGCATATTATTTAAGATATTTTAGAGGAAAAATTTAGTTATAATCAACAATGAAAGTACTCAATATGATGGAGAAGCATCTTTAGTTCTAAAAACTAATTTTTGCAGATACTATGGAAAAAGTTTTAAATATAATAAAAATAAAAAGAAAGAGGTTGTTATAATTTTGCAACAGCCTCTTTTAGCATTTTATTTTAAAGTCATAATTCAACTAAATATTTATAGTATTTTTCAACAGAAGCTATCTCCATTTTTCCTTAGGAGTATGGACATCATAAAATGTTAGGTCCTATTGAAATCATATCTAAATCTGGATAGTGAGTAGAAATTGCTCCACATTCAAGTCCAGCATGAATAACTGTTACTTGCATATCTTCATTAAACAGATCTTTATAAGTTTTTTTACTGCTGTATCTCTTAGGTGAGATACTGGTCTAAATCTCCATTCAGGATATCCTTCACCAACTTCATAATTTACTTTATGTTCTTTTATAATATTTACTATTTTTCTTCTAAGCTATCTAAAAACACTAGGTTCAGAACTTCTTAAAGAAGTAATAATAGTTATTTTTATCATCTATAAGTTTAACTATTGCTAGATTATCAGAACTTTCAACTATATCAGGATATTCTTTTAACCAAGTATTTACTCCAGTAGGTAAAGTACTTTATTAGAGATAAAAGTCTTTCAAACACATCATTAGAGAAAGCTTCATTAGAAACTATTTTTCAAGTTTAGTTATTTCAAAAAGTTATATTTTTCATCTTGAGCTTTATATTTATTTTTAAAGTTTTCAAAAACTTCTTTTCACTTTAAGAGTAAAAACTTTCTGAAGCATCCTTATCAATAGCTATATCAAAAATAGCATTCTCTAGGGATGGCATTATCTTTAGATCCACCTTTTAACATCACATAATCTTATATCAAATTCTTTCTTTAATTGTGTCATTAATTCACTTATAACTTTATTTGCATTTAATCTATTCTTATGAATTTCTGCTCCTGAATGTCCTCCAAATAGATTTTTAACTTCTAATCTAAAGAATTCTGGATTAGTGATATTAAGTTTTTTTCTTTTCTTATCATCAAATATTGCTTTTACAACTTTTTCCACCAGCACTACCAACAGTTACCCAAGCTTCTTCTTCAGAGTCTATATTGATTAACATTTTTTTCCTGTTAAAAATATCATCTTCTAGTCCAAGAGCTCCTCCCATTGTTGTTTCTTCTTCTACAGTAACAAGTAATTCAATTTGAGGATGTTCTATAGTGTTATCTTCAAGAACAGCTAGTCCCATAGCAACAGCTATTCCATTATCAGCTCCAAGAGTAGTTTTATTAGCTCTTAAATAATTTCCATCTACTATTAAATCAATTCCATCTGTTTTAAAAATTATGGTTAGAATCTAAATCTTTTTCACAAAACCATATCCATATGACCTTGAAGTATTACTCCAGAGAATTTTTCATAATTTTTACTTGCTGCTTTTTAATTACTATATTATTCATTTTATCTTGATATACTTCTAAACCAAGTTTTTTTAGCTGTATCTACTAGAAAGTCACTAACAGCTTTTTCATTTCCTGATTCTCTTGGAATTTTTGATAATTCTTCAAAATAGTAAAATACTCTTTTCTGGTTTTTAAATTAACTAATTTATTTGACATAATTTTTCTCCTTTTTACATCATTCCTGGCATCATTCCACCAGTACCCATTGAAGCTTTTTCTTCTTCTTTTTTATGTGCTATAACAACTTCTGTAGTTAAAAGTAATGAAGCAACAGAGTAGAATTTTTGTATTGCAGCTCTTGTAACTTTTTGCAGGGATCTATAATTCCAGATTCTATCATATTAACATATTTTTCATTTTTAGCATCAAATCCAAAACCTTTAGGTGACATTCTTTACTTTTTCTAAAACTACACCACCATTTAATCCACAGTTTTTCTGCTATTTGTTTAATAGGGCTTCTAGAGCTCTTTTACAATTTCAATACCCATAGCAATTTCACCAGTTTCATTGAATTCTTTCATAGAATCAATTATATCTAATAGAATTGTTCCTCCACCTGCAACTATTCCTTCTTCAACAGCAGCTCTTGTCGCATTTAAAGCATCTTCTATTCTTAATTTCTTATCTTTCATTTCAACTTCTGTAGCAGCTCCAACTTTTATAACAGCAACTCCTCCAGATAATTTTGCTAATCTTTCTTGTAATTTTTCTTTATCATAATCAGAAGTAGTTTTCTTCTATTTGACTCTTTTATTAGATTAACTCTAGCAGATATATCTTTTTGTTCTCCAGCACCATCAACAATTACAGTTAAATCTTTTTGTAACTTTTAACAGTTTTAGCTCTTCCTAATTGTTCAATAGAAGCTTCTTCTAACTTCATTCCTTTTTCTTCAGATATAACTTCTCCACCTGTTAGTATAGCTATATCTTCAAGAATAGCTTTTCTTCTATCTCCAAAAGCAGGTGCTTTTTAACTGCTACAACATTTAAAAGTTCCTCTTAATTTATTTATAACAAGGGTAGTTAGAGCTTCTCCTTCTATATCATCAGCAACTATTAAAAACAGGTTTAGACATTTGAACTGTTTGTTCTAACAAAAGGTAAAAAGTTCCTTTCATAGAACTAATCTTTTTATCTGTTAATAAGATTAATGGATTATCTAATTCAGCTGTCATTCTTTCAGAATCTGTTACCATGTATGGAGAAACATATCCTTTATCAAATTGCATTCCTTCAACAGTTTCTAAAGTTGTTTCAAGAGATTTAGCTTCTTCAACTGTTATAACTCCTGTTTCACCAACTTTTTCCATAGCCTGAGCTATTAATTTTCCCTATTTCTTCATCTCCAGCTGAAATTGATGCAACTTGAGATATTTCTTCATTAGATTCAATTTTTTTTAGCTTTATCTTTTAAAAACTTCAATAGCTTCTTTTGGCAGCAAGTTCTATTCCTTTCTTTAAGAAAATAGGGTTTGCTCCAGCACTTAGCATTTTTAATCCTTCTTTAACAATAGCTTGTGCTAAAATTGTTGCAGTTGTTGTACCATCTCCTGCAACATCATTTGATTTAATTGCAACTTCTTTAACTCAAAAGCTGCTCCCATATTTTTCAAAAAGGATCTTCTAACTCTATTTCTTTTAGCAATAGTAACTCCATCATTTGTAATTAAAGGAGCACTACAAGATTTTTCTAGAACAACATTTCTTCCTCTAGATCCTAGAGTAACTTTTTACTGCATCAGCAAGAATATTTACTCCTGTTTCTAATTTTTCTAGCTTCATCATTAAAAATTTATAATTTTTGCCATTTGCTTTACCTCCTATTATTCGATAACTGCATAAAAATATCTTCAGCATTTCACTACTAAATATTTTTCTTCTCCATCTTCTATTTCATTTCCTGAAAATCTATTGAAAAATTACTTTGTCTCCAACTTTTTATACCTTCTAATTTTTTTCTCCTTTACCTAAAAGCAATAACTTCTGCTTGATTCGGTTTTTCAGCAGGAGCAGTCTTTGAGCTAAGTAAAAATTCCACTCTTAGTCTTTTTCTTCTTTTTAATTGGTTTTATTAAAACTCTTTCTCCAATAGGTCTAATATTCATAATCAATTACCTCCTGATTTTTATTAGCACTTAACTATATAGAGTGCTAAATTATCTACACTAATAATAATATATTATCTTTTATTTGTCAATCTCAAAAATATTTTTTATAAAAAGGGAAGTCGTAAATTCAACTTCCCAAATATATTAATATTTTTCTCCAACTACCATATTTTGATTTTTATTTCTTTTTAAAATGGTAAATATAGTAAAAACTTAAAAGCTATATATATACCTACGATAGAGAATAAATAATAAGGCCATATCTACATAATCAATCAATTTTGCAGCTGATGATGGTGGACGATTAACAAATAGATAATTTGTTCCCAATTTAATATTAACAAAGTACATTGCAAAATGCCAAACTTACTAATAATAAAAATGACATAATGAAGCCTGTTTTAGTTGGTCTAAATCTAAAAATGTATAAAGGCATAAGCAGCACTAAACAAAATAAAAGAAATGAGTTATAAAAAACTTTGAGAAGCAAAGTCATGCATTCCCTCGCTTATATCAGGCATAATTATTGCAAAAAAATGCTCCCATACACCAAAAAAATAAACTGGTTGAAATAAAAACTTCACTGTGAAAAACATCATAAATATAGAAAGTATTATTACCATTGGGCATAAATGTAATGGTAAAAGTTGTGCTACAGATTCGCCATAATACTTATGTTCATATATAATTCTGCAATTTTTCACTCCTAATACAAGAACAGCAATAATTTTTGCAAATGCTTGTTTTCGTTCAGTAAAAACCTAAAAATATTAATAAAAAACAAACTCCAAAACCTATCCCCATTGTTATTAAATGTGGATCACTAAATAAAACAAACTTATCACCCAATTTTATAACCTCCTATTTATGAAAAACCTAAATCTGCTGGATTGATATCTCCAGAAAATATGTTTTATCACTCCCTTTATTTTCAAATTCTTTTTCTCATAAGAATTACTTTTATTTATATAAGAAATTGTATCTAACTCTAAATTATTTTCATGAAAATGTCCTAAAGACCAGTAATCTATAACTAAACGACTGTCTCCAGAAATTAAAGAGCAATCTATAATTTTTGCAATTTCTAATGCAAAATAAAGTCCTACAAGTTCACCAAAAAATTATTAGTTCTATTTTGCACCTAAGTAAATATTTCCATACTCATTCACTGTCCAGTTTTCTACCTTTTAATAGTTTTTGACAGTTTCTTTTGGTAAAGTTTCTAAAAACTCACTTTATTTTCATCAGTAATTCTTACTCAACTCCAATCCCTCTTCCAGTTCCTGAATCAAAGTATATTCCCTTTTCCAGTTTAGTATTTATTGGGGTAGTAGAGCTTATTTTTTTCTTTCATAATTTGCACCACTATCTCAACCAATTTTGTGCAACAGCTTTATCTATAAAAAGACTTATATCTAGCCTTTGTACCCTTTTACTATCTTTTCACATTCAGTCCAACTTTCCACAATTCCATTACGCTTATCATCAAAAAATAAGCATAATATTTTTTTGTTTAGCCATTTCTCCTCCTGTAATCTCTTTTTGTATTTAATAGCAACTATCATTATAATAGCACATTTCTAAAAATTTTTCAAAATCACATGTTTAAAATAATAACTAAAAAAACTATCTATATTTCAAGTTTTTCATATTTATTTAAAAACTAATTTAAAATTAAAAAAATTAATATAGTTTATTATAACATAAATTATATATATTATTAATAAAGACAAAAATCATTATATACTATTTTAATATACAATTAGATTTAAAATGGAGGCTAATAATGAAAGATAGAAAAACAATAGAACAAAAATATAAATGGAATTTGAATGATATTTATGAAAAATTATGATATGTGGGAAAGTGATTTAGAAAAATTTGAAAAAAACTTACTAAAGAAGTTCCTAAATATAAAGGACAAATAAAAAAATAACTCTGAAAAATTTGTTGAGTTAGAATTATTGATGGAAAAAAATAGCGAGATTATTAGATAGACTTTATCTTTATCCATATATGTTAAAAGATTTAGATTCTACTGATGAAATAACATCAATAAAGATGCAAGAAATAGAAATGATTTATACAAAGTTTGGAACTGAAACTGCTTGGATAGCTCCTGAGATGTTAGAAATACCTGAAGAAACTATGAATGAATGGATTAAAAAGCATCCAGAATTAGAAGAAAGAAGATTTGGACTTAGTGAAATGTATAGATTAAGAAAGCATGTCCTATCTGAAGATAAAGAACAATTACTTTCACATTTCTCTCAATTTATGGGATCATCTTCTGATATATATGGAGAACTTTCTATATCTGATATGAAATGGAATACTATAAAATTATCTACAGGTGAAGAAATAGCTGTCTCAAATGGAGTTTATTCAAAAATTTTTAGCAACTAATAGAAATCAAGAAGATAGAAAATTAGCTTTTTGAAGCACTATATAAAAGTTATGAAAATAGCAAAAATACTTTTTGCAGCAATATACAGAGCTATTATTCAACAAAAATGTTGCTTCTTGTAATGCAAGAAGTTATGAATCTTGTCTTGATAGAGCTTTTAGAAAATAAGAATATTCCAAAAGAAGTTTATTTTTTTCTTTAGTTAATTCAGCTCAAGAAAAATACAGCTCCTTTAAGAAGATATATAGAACTTAGAAAGAAAGCTTTTAAAAATTAAAAAGAATATCATTATTATGACAACAGTATTAACATAGTTGACTATAACAAAGTATTTAAATATGATGATGCTAAGGAAATAGTTTTAAATTCAGTTAAACCTTTAGGAGAAGATTATCAAGCAAAAATGAAAAGAGCTATAAGTGAAGGTTGGCTTGATGTTTTTGAAACTAAAAATAAAAAGAAGTGGAGCTTACTCTATAAATATATATGATGTTCACCCATATATGCTTTTTGAACTATCAAGAAACTATGGATGCTGTATTTACTCTAGCACATGAATTAGGACATACTCTTCATAGTATGCATTCAAGTGAGACTCAACCTTACTCAACAGCAGATTATACTATATTTGTTGCTGAAGTAGCTTCTACTTTTTAATGAAAGATTACTTTTAGACTATATGCTAGAAAACTCAGATGACAGCTTAGAAAAATTGCTTTATTAGAACAAGCATTAGGAAATATAGTTGGAACTTATTATATCCAAACTCTTTTTGCTAGCTATGAATATGAAGCACATAAGATGATAGAAGAATATAAGGCAGTCACTCCTGATATTTTTAAGTGATATCATGTATAATTTATTTAAAAAAATATTTTGGAGAAAGCATAACAATAGATGAACTACAAAAAGATAATTTGGTCAAGAATACCTCATTTCTTTTAGATCGCCTTTCTATGTTTATCAATATGCAACTTCTTTTTGCAAGTTCAGCAAAGCTATATGAAAAATTTAAAAACTAATCCTGAAAGTAGAGAAAAAATACTTAACTCTTCTTAAATCAGGTGGAAATAATCATCCAATGGAACAATTAAAAATTAGCTGGGGTTGATTTAACTAAGAAAGAATCTTTTGATTCTGTTGCAAAAAGAATTTGACAGATTGCTAGATGTTTTAGAAGAAGAATTAAAAAGATTAATTTAATATAAAATTAGGGAGGTATCAAATTGAAAAGAAAGTTATTATTAGTTGCCTTTTGCTTTTACTTTTTCTGTTTCTGCAATTTCAAATTCTCAAGAAATTAGAAAAAGATTTAAGAATAGTTGAAAAACTTTATTATCTTAAAAGATTCTGATGTTCCTTTTACTGGTAAAAGTAAGTGAAGGGAAAGATAGACTTTATTATCTAAATGGAAAGCAAGATGGTAAATGGATAAGTTTCTATAAAAATGGAAATATTAAATCTATTATAAATTGGAAAGATGGTAAATTAAATGGAAAAATATATCATCTATGAAAAACAATGGAATGAAGTCTACAGAAACTATTTATAAAGATGGTAAGGAAAAATGGTGATTACTTTTTATATAATGCTAATGGAACTTATCGTACAAAAAGGTGCTTTATATAATGGGAAGACCTGTAGGTCTATAGGGAATATTATGATAAAGATGGTAAATTAAAAAGATACAGTTATAGTAAATTAGCTTGTAATTTTTAATTTTTGTACTAAAATGTCTAGGAAATTTTTTTATTCTTAAGGAGGGATTGGTATGAAGTTAACATTACAGCAAGCTATATTTACAATTTCGAATTTATCTAAAAAGCAAAGAAGACTACTTGACTTAATTCGTGACAGTTATGTAGTACCTTTAAAAAGTTAATGGAAAAAGAAGTTTTTGAGCAAGCTCAAGCAGATGAAATGTTAAAAACTTAGCTGAATTAGACTTAATAAATCAAGATATTGTTACACTAAAAAGACGGAATAAATGTTGCTAACTCTGAAAAATTTTATTGAAAAATAAATCTTTATTTGCACTTTTAGAAGAAGTTCGTTTAAAAAAAGAAGTATTCTTTTGATTTAGAATATCTTTTAAAGAGAGATAGTACAACAGTTGAAAACGGTGTTGGAGTTGTTCAATATGGAGTTTTAAAACAAAAAAAGAATTAGCAGAAAAGTTTAATAAACTAGAAAAATGAAGTTAATTCTTTATCTGAAAAAATTGATAGTGTAAATGCTAAAAACAGAAATTGAAGTAAAATTATTCTCTTCGATAGATTAATTTGCTTTTTGGTAATAATCTAACTAATAAAAATCTAAAAAGCATAAAGGGATATCGAACGGAATTGAATGCGATTTATATTTTATCACGACTATCGAAGTCCAACGGGAGCTGGATAAACTCCTATAAAAAGTAGTTGGATTATGATGGATATGAAAATATCGAAAAACTTAGGGGAGTGTAGTTTTGCCTTTAACACTCCCTTTTTTATTTTTAATTATTTTCTATTGATTTAAAAAGAAAAGTTGATATTTTATGTATTTATGATATACTATAAAAAAATATCTATATATTTAAGATAGTATCTTTTTATTTTAGGGAGGATTTTTACTATGGATATCAAGTTTTAACTCTGGAAATTGAGAAATCAGGAAATCTAAATTTAGATAAGCTATCAGAAATGGAAAAACGAAAGTTTTAGAAAATAGGGATATCATATATGTATATTTTTGGGAAAAAAAGATCTCTATATTGGTCAAACTATTGACCTTTTGCAAAAGACATCAACAACATAAATTAGAAATTGAATTCAAAATGAAAAAATTACACTAACTTAGTTTTTATTATACTGGAACATTAATAGATAAACATTTAGATTACATAGAAAAATCATTAATTAATCTTTTTATCGCTGATAATGATAAGGGTAAAGATTTAAAAATAAAAGAACAATTAGAAATAAGACAATGGGTAATCATTCTAATTACACAACTTTAGAAAAAGATATTGATGCTGAAGTTCTAACTCCTTTTTGGGAAAAAAAGATTTAAATGAATTAAATCTTGTAAAATCTTAATGATTTAAGTGAAGTTAAAAATAGTATTTTATTTAAATATTCTCCATTTTTTTACTTTAAATAAGCAACAAAAAGAAATCATAGATAGAATTTTATCGAAAGATGGAAACTATCTTATAGAAGGAGGAGCAGGGACTGGAAAGACTGTATTAATGACAAATTTAGCTGCTCAAATATATAAAAAATATGATGGTCAGAAAAAAATTGCAGTTGTTGTAAAAAGCAATTGGAGAAGAAGTGGAAAGAAAAATCTTTACCAGCTATGGAATAAAAATGTTACGGTAGGTACATGGTGCCAAATTGTATCAAGTCAACAAAAATATGATTACATATTAATAGATGAAGCCCATAGATTACCATATAAACATGGATATCAAATGGCATGTGACTTAAAAATATTTAAAGAAAAAGGAGTAGATCATAGTCTTAAATTATTGGGAGAAATGGGGAAATCTCTAGTTCTATTCTATGATGAAAAACAAGCTATTAGACCAGCAGATACTCCTGTAGACTATTTTCAAAAAATATGTTGAAAAATAAGAAATTTCACAAATTTTCTTTAGAAACTCAATTTAGAATATCTGTAAATGACAAAAATAAGAAATACACTGCAGATGACTACTTAAAAGGAATAAAGTATGTATTACAATTGTCTGAAGATAATAGTTTTTGATAGAGAAGTTTTTAATAATCCAGATAAAGATTCATACTTTGGACTTGTAGATAGCATAGCAGATTTATTTAAATACATTGAAAGAATGGACAATCTTATTCAAGATAGTCAAAAATAGAGTAATAGCTGGATATGCAAGAGAATGGAAAAAGTAAAACAGATCCTACTCAATATGATTGGGTTGAAGGAGATAAAAAGCTTGGAAATGGAATTCAACAAATGAAGATTGGATGAATACAGAAAAATAGCAGAAAAGAAATAGGTTCTATACATGCAGTACAAGGAATAGATATCAATTGTGTAGGTTTAATCATTGGGAAAAAGACTTAATATACAGAGATGGAAAAGTATTAGTAGATTCTAATGAGTATTTTGATAAATTTGGTAAACCTAAGAAAAATAAAGACAGAAATTGCAGATTTAAATGATCTAGTAAAAATATATACTATGTTCTAGCAACAAGAGGAATAGATGGGATTAGAATATACATTGAAGATAAAGAGTTAAGAAATCACTTCATTAAAACATTAAAGTTGGCTTAAAGGAGATTTTATATGGAGAAAAATATGAAGTTTTGAACTTAAAAATTGATAAAAATGCAGATTTGATTTTAAATAACTTAACAGAAAAAGAAAACAAAGTAATAGACAAGAGAAATGTTGTATACATTTATTATGGAAAAAGTCTTTACATAGGTAAAAAGTGCTAAATTAGAGCAAAAGGCACAAACAACATAAATCAAATCCTGATTTTTGAAATGAAAAGAATATACTGATTTAATTGTACTGTATGGAGAGTCAGTTAAAGATAATATAAATTATATAGAAAAAGTACTAATTAATCTTTTTATTGCAGATATTGATAAAACCAATATAAAAAGAATAGTTAAAAATAAGAAATCAGGGGATGATTGTGAGTACACAAAATTTTAGAAAAAGATATTGATGCTAAAGTTATAACTCCTTTTTGGGAAAATGAATTAAATGAACTAAAAAGCTTATAAATCTTAAAACAATCACCAAAGTTAAGAATAGTATCTTATGTAAGTATTCTCCATTTTTATTTTAAGTGAACAACAAAAAGAGATAATAGATAAAAATTTTAGCAAAAAGATGAAACTACCTTATAGAAGGTGCAGCAGGAACTGGAAAAACAGTAATGCTAACAAATTTAGCTGCTAAAAATATATGAAAAAGTATGATGGTAAGATTGCAGTTGTTTGTAAAAAGTAATTGGAAAGAAAGTGAGAGAAAAATTTTTAATAATTATGGACTTGAAAAAATTACTGTTGCTACATGGAGTAAATTAATAGAAAATCAACAAAAATATGATTACATACTGATAGATGAAGCTCATAGACTTCCTTATAAATATGGTGGAAAAACAGATTTCGACTGATTATGTTGGACTTAGAGATGAAAAATATAGTTTAAAATCATTAGAAAAACTTGGGAAATTTTTAATTTTATTTTTGATGAAAAACAAGCTATTAGACCAGCAGATATTCCTATAGAGTATTTTTCAAGAATATTTTAAAAAGATTTCAAAAGATTTTCTTTTAAATACACAATTTAGAATATCTGTAAAAGATAAAAATAAGAAATACACTGCTGATGATTATTTAAAAAGGAATAAAAGTATGCATTACAGTTATCTGAAGATACTAGTTTTTGATAAAGAATTATTTAGCAATCCAGATAAAGATTCATACTTTGGTCTCGTAGATAGCATAACAGATTTATTTAGCTATATTAAAAGAATGGATAATCTTATTCAAAGTAGTCAAAATAGAGTAATAGCTGGATATACGAAAAGAATGGAAAAAGTAAAACAGATCCTACTCAATATGATTGGACTGAAGGAAAAGTTTGAAGTGGAATTCAGAAGTAAAAATTGGATAAATGCAAAAATAGTGAAAATGAAAATAGGTTGTGTTCATTCTGTGCAAGGAATAGATATAAATTGTGTAGGGTTTAATCATTGGAAAAGACTTAATTTACAGAGAAGGAAAAGTTATAGCAAATCTTAAAAGAATATTGTGATAAATATGGGAGAACTGATAATATAGATGAGCTAACTGGATTAATAAAAAATATATACTATGTTCTAGCAACAAGAGGAATAGATGGGATTAGAATATACATTGAAGATAAAGAGTTAAGAAAATCACTTCATGAGAACTCTTGGAATTAAAAATGAAATAAATATAACAAATAATGGGCTGTATTGAGCTGCACCCAAAAATCTTGGACACAAGATTGGAGGTGCAGTTTTTTTGTGAGTAAATTAACAAGAGAAAAATAAAATTGAAATATTTGAAAAGAAGAAAAAAATGGGGAAACTATTCCTTCTTTAGCTAAAAGCTTTTTGATGTTCAGGAATCTAATATTAAATATTTAATTGCTTTTAATTGAAAAAAACATGGATATGATATTTTAAGAAAAGATAAAAAAATAGAGCTTATTCTAAAAGATTTTTAAACTACAAATAATTAATAGAATTTTTAATTAATCATGAGTCTGTTAATTTTGTTGCTCTTGATATTGGTTTAGTATCTCCTGGTATTTTTACATAATTGGCTTTCAAAATTTAAAAAATGGGTATAATGTTGTAGAAAAAGAAAAAAAGGAAGGAAACCTAAATCTATGACTAAACTTAAGAAAAAAATGATAAGACATTATCTGAAAAAGAGAAAAATTAAACAATTAGAAGAAGAAAATTTGTATCTTAAGGCTGAGAATGAATATTTAAAAATTGAGAGCTCTAGTTCAAGAAAGGGAGCTAAAAAGAAAAGAAAAAAAGTAAGAGTAATAGCCGAACTTAGAGCTAAATATCCTTTCAAAATGCTATTAAAGATTGCTGGAATATCAAGATCAGTATATTATTACTATATTGATAAAAAAAGATATTGATGAGAAGAATAAAAGATATCATTGAAAAAAATCAAAGAAATTTACTACGTGAATAAAGGAAGGTATGGTTATCGCAGGGTAACATTGGAATTAAAAAAATCAAGGTTTTAATATTAATCATAAAAAAAGTTCAAAGACTTATGAAAAAAAGTTTAATTTACAAAGTATTATCCGTAAAAAAAGAAAAATATTCTTCATACAAAGGTCGCATAGGAAAGATAGCGGATAACCATATTAAAAGAAATTTTTGAAGCAACAGCTCCAAATCAAAAAAATGGTTTACAGATGTAACAGAATTTAATTTAAGAGGAGAAAAAGTTATACTTATCTCCAATATTAGATGCTTATGGAAGATATATAGTTTCATATGATATTTCGCACAGTGCTAACTTGGAGCAGATAAATCATATGTTAAAGTTTAACATTTAAAGAAAATGAAAGTTATGAAAAATTTGATATTTCATAGTGACCAAGGATGGCAGTATCAACATTCTTCATATCAAGAAAGATTGAAAAAAAGAAAAAGATAACTCAAAGCATGTCAAGAAAAAGGAAATAGTTTAGATAATGGATTAATGGAAAGTTTCTTTGGGTTGTTAAAAAAACAGAAATGTTTTATGAACAAGAAGAAAAGTACAAGACATTAGAAGAATTGAAAGAAGCAATAGAAGATTATATATATTATTACAACAACAAAAAGAATAAAGGAAAAAAATTAAAAGGATTAACTCCTGCTTCTTACAGAAGTCAATCCTTATTAGTAAGTTAAATTAATTTGTCCAACTTTTTTTGGGGGTCAGTACATATTAGCTCATTATTTTATATAATTATTTTGACTAGGAATTAATTCTATAACAAGTCCATCTGAAACTCCTAAGTAATCATTATTTTTAAAAAAGACAATTTTTCATTTCTTTTTAGATCATAATCCTCATCACTAAAAGCTCTCATCAATATCTTCATAACAAACAGTTCCATCATTTTTAACTCTTCTTATGTCCTGAACCTCCCACGACTGACACCCTACGAGTGCTAGAGTTGCGGGTTCCAAAATCTTTAAAAAAATATTTAAAAATTTTTCTAAGAAGTTTGATAGCTTTACACTACCCTTATTCTTTTTAGGTGTGTTCAGTTCACCTCTATTGTATAGGACACTTAAGTCCACAACTTTACTTTTTCTTAGAATATTTAATGCTCCATTACAATCTGCATTTATGAGTTTACCTGCGCTTGTTTGATATAGTCCTCTTTTTTTATTCTTTTTCCACTGAATATATATTCTTGCGGATTTTTCTTTATCATATATTGAATTTCATCTCCATCAAAAGAAACTTGCTTTTTGATGTATAACTCTCTTCTTGTAGTTTAAATTCTATTCCATATAGTTTACATAGATATATTAATTTATCTCTTAATTTTTCCATATGGTATATTTACAAAAGTTCTGATTATTTATACTTCCTATATTTGATTTTTCTTTTGAAAAATCTTCATTATATCCTAGAACTAATTTTTCCTATATCATTATTAAGACAATAATTTACAATTGTTCTTGTTGCTTTTTGAAAGATAATCATTTATACGATTATTTCTCTTTCTAGTTATTCTCTTTTTGTCTTAATGTTGTGCGCTCAATCTTTTGCTTATCTTTTATACTTTGTAATTTTTGCATTTATCTTATTATAGTATTGATTAATAGATTTTATTTTTCTACCATCTATTATGAATGAAGCTCCAGTATTTGTAACACAAGTACAAAGATTGTCTATACCTAAATCAATTCCTAGTACATTTTCTTTATTTAATTCCCTTTGAATTTCTTCTATCTCATAAGTATATTGAATTTCAAAGTACCTAGAATGTTGTTTTTGGTATTATTCTAATCTCTTTTATCTTCTTGTCTTTTAATACTGATGGTAGCTTAACTTTAACTTCCTGATGAGTTTTCTTAAAAGAATTTGAATAAGGAACTATCAGAATATCATCTTTTAATCTAACAAAACCTATAACAAGTAACAAGAGTTGTAAAACCATCTTTATCAAGATAATTAGGTAATTTTATTTTACCATTATATTGACCATTCTTAGCAAGTTTTTAAAAAGTGCAAAAGAATGATTTAAAACTTTCATCTACTTCTTTCAAAAATTTGTTGAGCCATATTAGAATTTAATTTCTTATAGTTCTCACTATTTTTTTAAGCATTTTATAGTTTTCATTATAGCTTAAATACTTTTTTTATTGTTAAAAATAGTGTTGTCTAACATTATATATAGCTTGATTCTTTAAATTCTTAGCTATATGGCACAAATATTTTTAAAATTTCTAAACTCTTTTTTTGCTAAGATGTTTTTACTTGTTGTTTTAATGTTAAATACATATATAATCACCTCCTTTTTCATCAGAGATATTATACCATATATTCTACATTTTATCTACTAAAAAGTAATATTTTTTTATTTATTTTTAAATATTTTTTTAAAGTTTTTAAAACCCCACAACAGTGGGAAGCGTCGTTCACATAAGTACGCTACTACTTATGCAGTTCTCTTGGCATATACACTCCTTAATAAATTAAGGAGATTAGCCTTGAACTTCTTGTTATCTCTAACAAGCACAGACTATATCTTATCCATAGTGTATCTCAACACCTTAGGCGAAACCACTTCCAATACCAATCGCTTGTATTGTACTCCCCTCACGAGGGATAGTCGTTGAACTTTCCTTTTCAGGCTTAGCTGCTGATTGTCTATTATCATAATGTTTAGGATTTAACCTTGCACCATCTAGTATATTTTTTTCTGCTTTCGCCACCATCACACCTGCCTCCATCTCCTTAACCTGTTAGGAGTAGGATACTATGTTGTGGTTATACTAGCTTTAAGAGTTCCCAGCAATTCAGTTTCTTTGTTGCACAGTTTTTGCTCCGTGTCTACATACAAGTTTCCCTATATGCTTACTAAAAATCTTCGTGCAATTCATACCCTACGAGTACATAGTCTCATGACTAACACCCTACGAGTGCTAGAGTCACAAGTGTTCTTGCACTATTTAATAAACTCCTGATTTAAAATCTTTACCACAAATATAGTCGCCTGTTTTTAATATTATTTTTGTTCCAAGTGGTCTTCTGATAAGGTTTTGTAAAAGATTAGCTTTTTTGAAGAAAGTTTTACTACTAAAAGCTCCTCTTATAATTAAAATATCTCCAATTATTAATCTTGCATAGAATTTTTATTTTCTTCATCATCTACATCTAAGTTTTTCATCAAAAGTATAATATTTATTGTAGATATTTCCAAAATTTTTCATAGCCATAATTTTTGTATCTACCCTCAGGAATATCCATACCAACAGTATAATTACCTGCAGTTAGTTCAAAAGAAACTTCACCATACTTAAGCTTCTTATTTTTCATGTGAAGTTTATCATCAATATCTTTAATATGAGGTCTATATAAATATAAATTATTGCTATCTATATCTTTATAATTTTCTAACTCAATATCAATATCATCATTTTCAACTTCTTCAAGTTGACTTGAATAAGCTCTTTTAGCATAGGCATGGGCTAAGGGAATATTATTATGTAAAAATTACCATGTAAAAACTAAACCATTCTGAATAAGATAGCTTACTAGCTTTTTATCCTTACTTTCCATAGAAAATCCCCCTCTCTTATCTATATATTTTCATTGTACTATATTTATTTATTTTATCAAGGAAAAAATAAAAAGTTTTTGCTTTTTAAAATAGGAAAAAAATATGTTAGAATAGAGATAAAAGTTAAAAATGATTTTTATTAGGGGGAATTATGAGCGATTTAACTATTAAAGTATTTCTACAAAAAGATATTGAGAAAAAAATTAATGGAGTTGTAAAAGCAGATAGTAATGAAAAAAAGAAACTATAATTACAGAATTAAATGAATATGTTGTTACAGAAGAAATTAGAAAAGAGATTAACAAAAATTTCTTTTGATAAATATGTTGATTCAATCAATTTTTCCAACAGAAGATATGGGTGTATGGATTTCTGGATTCTTTGGTTCAGGGAAATCACATTTTCTAAAAAAATGATAGGGCATATTTTTAGAAAAATAATACCTATGATGGAAAAAAACAGTTGTTGACTTTTTCAAAAGATAAAAATAGATGATGCAATTTTGATGGGGAATATTGAAAAAAGCTGCTGAAATTCCAACTGATGTAATTTCTATTCAATATAGATAATGTAAGTGATCAAGACACACATCAAAAATAAAGATAGTATAGCACTTGCTTTTTGAAAAATTTAATGAGTATTTAGGTTTTACAAGAGATGATATAGAAATAGCAGAGTTTGAAAGAAAGGCTTTGGGAAGATGGAAAAATTAGAAGAATTTAAAAAGCTTTTTGAAGAAGAATCTGGAAAAGACTTGGAAAGATGCAAATAGAAATTTAGATTTCCACTCAGATGATTTTATTGATGTTGTAGAAAAAAATTAGAAATTATGACTAGAGAAAAGTGCTGAAAGATGGCTTGAAAGAGATATAGTAAGATCTATAAATGCTGAAAGCTTTTAGAGATATAATAGAAAAACTATTTAAAAGATGAAAGATCCCTAAACACAGAGTAGTTTTTTTCTAGTTGATGAAATAGGTCAATATATTGGAGATAATTCAAAACTTATGTTGAACTTACAAACTTTAGTTGAAACTCTAGGAGTAAAATTCAAAAGGTAGAGTTTGGGTTGAGGGTTACATCACAACAAGATTTAGGTTCTATATTAAATAATAGTGAACATAGAAAAATGACTTTTCTAAAAATTCAAGATAGATTTAAGACCATACTTTCATTATCAAGTGGAAATATTGATGAAGTTATTAAAAAAAGATTGCTTATAAAAGATTGAAGGAGAAGATTTAGAAAAACTATTTGATAAAAAAATAGAGTTGAGATTGAAAAATTTAATAAATTTTTGAAACACAAATGACGTTACCTCTATATGATAGTGCTGAGGATTTCTCAGAAACATATCCTTTTGTTGCTTACCAATTTAACTTACTACAAAAAGTATTTGAGAAAAAGTTAGAAATATGGGACATTCTGGGCAACATATGTCAAGAGGGGAAAAGATCTTTATTAAGTTCATTCCAAGAAGCTGGAATAAAAAGTAAAAGACAAGAATATAAGAATACTTGTACCATTTAATTATTTTTATGAATCAATAGAACAATTTTTAGAAGATAATGTAAGAAGACCATTTATCCATGCAAGAAATGAAAAAAGTAGATGATTTTTGGCTTAGAAGTATTAAAACTTTTATTCTTATTAAAAGGAATTAATGGTATAAATCCGACTTTAAATAACCTTACAAGTTTTATGATAGATTCTATAGATTGTGATAGAATTGAGCTTGAAAAGAAAATAAAAGAAAAGCTTTTAGAAAAAGCTAGAAAAAAAGAAGTTTTAATTCAAAAAGATGGAGACAATTATTATTTCTTAACAAATGAAGAACAAGATATAAATAGAGAAATTGAAAGAGAAGAAATAGATTTTAAGAAAAATAGATGAAAAAAATAGACTCATATTTTTTTAAAAGAAATATTTACAAAAAAATAGTATTATAATGGAAGACACTGGTAATAAATATGGTTTTAGTAGAACTCTTGATGAAAACACCTTTTTTTCAAAAAGCAGGAGAAGAATTAGCTATAACTATTTTTACTGAAAGAGCTGATGATTATGATAATGTTTCTATAGTAGGTACAAGACCAGAAAGTGATTTAATTATAAGACTACCAAATGATGATGAAACTTATAGAAATGAAATAAAAGCTATTTTTTTAAAGGTGGAATCATATATTAGAAATAAGCAAAAAAAGATAATGAAAGAGAATCTATTATCAGAATATTAGAAATAAAACAAAGAGAAAAATAGTATAAGAGATAGAAGAATAAAAAAATGAATTAGAAAAGAATTATAGGAGAAGCTGAAGTATTTATCTATGGACAAAAAGCAAGATATCAAAACAAAAGATGCTGCTAAGAAAAATTGAAGAAAGTTTAAAAAGCCTTTAGCAAATCATAGATTCCATAAAGCGAAACTTGTTAAAAAAGCCTTATGATGAAGCTGAAAATAAGAAAGACTCTATCATATGTTTTTGACACAAATAAAAATGGAATACTGTTTGATATTAAAAAGAATATTGAAGCCAATGTAAACTGTGAAGCTATAAATGAAGTATTAGACAGAGTAAAATTACTTGAAAAAAAGAGGAGATACTCCTATAACATTAAAGAATATAAGTGATTACTATTTAAGAACTCCCTTATGGTTGGGGGCAATTAACTATCAATGGTTTAGTTGGAGAATTATGGAAATATAGACTAATAAATCTAGAAGAATCAAAAGTTCTTATTACAGATGAAAAATATTGCAACAAATTTACTTACAAAATTACAAAAATAAAAAAATTTAGAAAAGATTGTAATTTCATTGAGAGAAGAGCTTGATCCTGAACTTGTTAAAAAAAGTAAATAATTTATTGAAAAGAAATAAAAGACTCTTAAAGAAGAAACTGGTGAAGTTACTATTGATTCTCCAAAAGAAGATTTATTAGAAATATTAAATAGAAAAAAATAGGTATAGCTAAGAGATATAAGATTGAATGTGAACATAGTAAATATCCAGGAAAAAAAGAAATTAAGTGACTGGATTGAGCTATTAGAGGAGATTATATTATCTAGAGATAATGCTGAAAAAAACTCTTAAGAATTTCTTAGAAATGAAAGATGAAATATCAAAAGGAATATGATAAAGTTGATAGAGTTTTTGACTTTCTTCACAAGTTCTAAAAAGGTAGATATGATGAAGTTATCCAAAAATCAACAAAATAGAAGAATATAAAGATTACATTGGTGGCTTAAAAAGAAACTCCTGCCTATAAGACAATTGAAGAAATTAGAAATGATAAAAAAATATCTATGAGAGAATTAGAGAGTTTGATGAGTTAATTACTGAGTTAGATAAAGAAAAAAAGATAAACTTATAGAACTTGAAAAAAGAATCTTTAAGAGCTAAAGTTGAAAAATATAGAGAAGATTTTTTTCTGAAAAATTAAAAAGATAATACTGAAATCCTTAAAAAAATTAGAAGAAAAATTTAATAACTTTTTGGAAAATGAAGTCAATAATAGTGATAGTTCTAATGACATGGCAATATTTATGAAATCTAAAAAAATTAGAAAAATATAGTTTCTAAATTTGAAGATGAATATAAAAATTATGCTAGAAAAGAAATTGAGAAATTAGAATCATATCTTAATGAAGTTGCTGAAGATAAAACTGATATTGACAAACTTAGACAAAAGTATAAAAATCTACTTATAATAATTATAAAAATGAAATAGTTAAGAGTGATATTAGAAATATTAGTTCTACTATAACAAAAGCTATTAAAGATAAAGATGATTTTTATGCTGAATTAAATGGAAAAGCTAAGAAAAAAGAAAGAGTTATATTAAGAAAAAGTTTCTATAAGCTCAAAGACTAATATAGAAACTGAAGATCAAAGTAAATGACTATATTTCTCGTATTGAAAAAGATATTGAAAAAGTTAAAAATGAAATGCTTGAAGCTATTAAAAATAATAAGATTGTTGATATTGGATAATTAATTATATAAACCGACATTTTATTGTCGGTTTGAGTGTCGTTTTTACTAAAAACAGGGAGTCTTGGAGGGTAGAAATGAAAACTTTCAGATATTAAAAAAGATAGCACATTCTATTTTAGAAAAATCAAAATGTTGAAAATAGTTTTATTGAATACAAAAAAATCAATAAATTTTCAAAAGATAAAATTCTAAAAACTGCCTGTGCTTTTGCTAACAACTATATGAATAATGAAATAAATTTCTTATTTATAGGTGTTGAAGAAGTAGATAATAAAGAAAAATGAGAAAAAAAGCAATCCCTAAAAGACCGATTAGTGGAATAAAAGAATCTATGATTGAGGGAGTTGAAAATGATTTAAAAATCTCTTCTTTCAAATATCAATCCTAAAAATCAATTATCATATTATGCAGGATAAAATTGACAATAAGTATTATCTTGTTGTTGCAATAGAGCAAGGTTCTAACGGACCTATATCAAACAAAATGAAAGAGCTGAGAAAGATAAAGAAATAAAAATTAAAAACAGGGAAGATATATAAGAATAAACAGAGATACAAAACTTCCAAATCCAACAGAAGAATTTGAATTATTAAAGAAATTTGCTAATTTTTTTCTTTTTAGTTCTGATTTGAATAATACAGCAACTATTGATGATTTAAACTATGAGTATATGAAAGAATATTTAGTTCAAACTAATGCAAAACAAGATATTAGAAATATGTCTAAATTAGATATGGCAAAGAGTATGGGGCTTGTAAGTGAAAAATGAATATGGTTCTTATAGAGCAAGGAATTTTGCTGTTTTAATGTTTGCAGAAACTCCTAATAAATTTATTCCTAATGCACATGTGGAAATTATTAGAGAAATAGTTGGAACAGATAAAATGGAAGCTAAAAAGGTTTGATGGACCTGTTTGGTTGCAAGTGAAACAAGTTAATAGATATTTTGAAGATAATATTATGGCTTCATATACAATAAGGGAAGCAGATAAAATAGAACATAGAATTGTTTATAATTATCCATTGACTGCTTTTTGAGGAATTAGCAACTAATGCTATTTTTACATAAAGAATACGATACTCCTGAATATGTTGGAATATATATTTATAGAGATAGAATTTCTTTTGTAAATCATAATAGACCTTTACCTCCTGTGACTATTGAAGCCTTAAATAATAATAGGAGTTTTGATAAAAAGGCAATACTTTGAATAAAAGAATTAAAAAGATATGTTTTTTTCTCATTAAACTTGATTGAATCTTATGGTTCAGGAATAAGAAGAGCAAAAAGATGCTTTAAAAAATAATGGTTCACCAAAAATTAAAAATTTTATCCTGATAATGATGTTGATAACTATACAAATGCTATTATGAAGATTAATAAAGAGTTTTTAATAGTAGTAAAGTAGGAAATACTACCCAAGAAACTACCACAAAGAAACTACCCAAAGAAAATACTAATGTGATAAATAAAAATACTTACTTTAATGCTGGAAAAATCCTAAAATTACTAGCCAGAACAAATATCAAATAAAATTTAGAAAATATTTCAGCATTTGATGGGTGTTCGTTATCATATTAGAAATTTAAAAAAATCAGGAAAAAAATTAGAAGAGAAGGTTCAACAAAAATCTGGAAAAATGGATAGTAAAAGGGAGAAAATGAATAAAAAGTAGCTTTAAAAGACTTTTTGCAATAGAAGCCAGAAATGAATTAATGGAAAAAAATGAGAACAAGGCTTGATATTCTTGGAATAACTAAAAATGGAATAGAAAAAAAGCTAAAGTTGTAGGAAGAGAAGTAGAAATAAATGGAAGTCTTTACCCCTAAGGAAAGTTACAATAGTTTGGTAAGAAAAATATAAACAAATAGGCTATGAAGAACTTGTTGAAGAAAGTGCATATACTTGGTTTAACAGACTTAACAGCATCTAGCATTTATGGAAGCAAAATGGATATATAGATGAGAAAAATGATATTTAACAATGGTGTTAAAAAATGAGCCTGGAATAATTGATAACTATTATGACTTTGAATTCTTTAAGAATTTAGATAGTGAATTACAAAAAGAATTACATGATTTAAGAGATGAAAATACAGCAAATTCAATAGAAAAAACTGTATTCTATTTTTAGTTGAAGAGAAATGTGAAGAATTATCAGCTATTATGTCATTTATGTTTAAGAAAAAAAGGGACTTACTCAGATATTCTATTTCCAACAGGTTTATTATTAGAAAAACTCTCTATTAGTGAGAATCAGAGAAGAAATAGGGAAAAGAAGCTCCAATAGAATTAATAGGTTGGCTTTATCAATACTACAATTCAGAAAAAGAGAAGTCGTATATGATGGTAGTATGAAAAAAAGCAAAAATAAATAAAGAATATATAGCTCCAGCAACTCAATTATTTACACCCAGATTGGATAGTAAAAATATATGGTAGAAAACTCATTAGGAAAAACTCGCTCTAGAGTCAACTGGAATAAATGAAAAGCCTAAAAGATAACTGGAAATACTATATAGAATCAGAATTAGATGAAAATTCAGAAAAAAATAAAGATAGAAGATGTAAAGATATTAGATCCAGCAATGGGTAGTGGACATATCTCTAGTTTATGCTTTTGACTTACTATTTGAAATGTATGAAAAATCTTGGTTGGAGTACAAAAGATACAGTGTTATCAATATTAAAAAAATAATCTATATGGTTTAGAAATAGATGAAAGAGCAGGGACAACTAGCATCATTTGCGCTTATGATGAAAGCAAGAGAAAAATTCTCAAGACTATTCTCAGTATTGAAAAAGAGAAGAAACTTTTTAAATTGAATACTTTAATAATTGAAGAGAGTAATAAGTTTATCTGAAAAAATTAAAAAAATAAGATAAAAGATAATAACTTAAATAATCTTAGTAAAATAATAGAAAAACTTTGAAGATGCCAAAAGAATATGGAAGTATCTTTAAAATTAGAAACTATATGATAAAGAAACATTGGAAAAAGAATTTAATCTATTAAAAAGAAAGCTCTAAATAATGAGAACAAGGAAACATTGATATTTCAATGAAAGATGAGTTAGATATCGAGTATAGAAGAGGATTTAGAACTAATTGAAAAGCTTTAATAGCACAACATATAGCATTGACAAATAAATATGAAGTAGTAGTAACTAATCCTCCATATATGGGAAATAGCTAGAATGAATACTGTTTTAAAAAAATATATAGAAACAAATTATTCTGATGTAAAGAATGATTTATTTGCAGTATTTTTATAAAATGTGGTGAAATAACAAAGAAAAAAAGGTTATTTAGGTTTTATGTCTCCATTTGTATGGATGTTTATAAAATCATATGAAGAGTTAAGAAAAAAATCTTTATTGAGCAGAAAAACTATATCAAGTTTAGTTCAATTAGAATATTCAGGTTTTGAAGATGCAACAGTGCCTATTTGTACTTTTTGTATTACAAAATAGTTATACAGATAAAAAAAGGGGAATATATAAGACTTTCAGATTTTTAAAGGTGCTAAAAATCAACCTATAAAAAAACATTAGAAGCTATTAAAAATCCAAAATTGTGGTTGGAGATTTCAAGCTAAACAAAAAGACTTTTGAAAAAGATTCCAGGAAGTCCTATAGCTTATTGGGTAAGTGATAAAAGTAAGAGAAATATTTGAAAAAAATCAAAAAGTTAGGAGAAAGTTGCTGAGTTTAAAAAAAGTTGGATTTTACAAACTGGGAAATAATGATAGATTTCTTTAAGATTATGGAATGAAGTAAAGTTTGTATTAAAATTGGATATAATATAGTCAAATTCACAAGAAGTCTTAGAAAGTAAAAAGAAATGGTTTCCATTTAATAAAGGAGGAGACTTTAGAGTGGTATGGGAAATCAAGAATATTTAATAAATTGGGAAAATGATGAAGGGAAATTCAATAAAATAGGATGATAGGAAAGTTTAAGATAAGACCACAAAAGTACTGAAAGTATATGTTTTTAAACGAATCTATATGTTGGGGTCTAAAATAGGATCTTCTACGATTTCATTTAGATATTTATCCAAATAGGTTTTATGTTTGATGTAGCTGGATTAAGTTATGTTTTTAGAGAAATTTCATATTTTTATATAAAAGTTTATGTGACTTTACTAAAATTCTAAAATCTCTCATAAATTTTTAGCTTTTCGTTTCGTCAAGATGAAATTTTTGAAGTTGGTCATCTGTCTAATATTCAATTATAAAAAAGAAAAACACTTTAGTTGAAATAAAATTAGTTCAACAAAAATATATCTATCTCAAAAAGAAGAATGGGATTCTAGGGAAACTTCTTGGGATTTTGAAAAAAATTATCTTTTAGTTGATGGAAAAGATTTTAGAACTGCTTTATGAAAAATTATTGTTCTCATTGGAAAGATAATTTTTGTTCAACTTCATAAAAATGAAGAAGAATTAAATAGACTTTTTATAGAAATTTATGACTTACAAGATGAAATGGATGAAAAAAAGTTTCTTTTGATGATATTACTATTTTAAAGAAAGAAGCTAAAAATTGTTGAGATAGATAATAGTAAGGCTAGAGAATTTTCTAGTGAATCAGAAAAGATATCTATATGATAGAGGAGTTAGTTTAGAATTTAATAAAGATGAACTTGTAAAACAATTCTTATCTTATGCTATTGGTTGTATTATGGGAAGATATTCAACAGATAAGCCAGGATCTTATTATGGCAAATAGTGACGATGTATTTAGAACTATCTTCAAATAAATTCTCTGTTAAAGATGCTAATGGAGATATAAGACAACAAGTTGAAAACTGAATTTCTTCCTGATGAATTTGGAATTCTACCAATAACAGCTGAAAAAGATTTCTCAAAATGATATAGTTGAAAGAGTAAAAAGAATTTGTAAAAATTTGTTTATGGAGAAGAAAGTTTAAAAGATAATCTTAATTTTATAGCTGAAGCGTTAGGGAAATAAGGATAATAAAAACTTCTGAAGAAACTTATTAGAACATATTTTATTAAAAGATTTTCTATTCAGATCATTTACAAAGATATCAAAAAAGACCAATCTATTGGTTAATGAATAGTGGAAAGAAAAAAATGCTTTTCTCTTGTCTATTCTATATGCATAGATATGAACCTTTAACAGTTGCAAGAGTGAGAACAGATTATTTGATTCACTATCAAGAAATGCTTGAAAACAAAAAGAAAAATTTATAGAAAGACAGTTATATGCTGAAGATATAACTGCAAAAAGAAAAAGAAAAAAATGTTGAAAAAGGAATTAAAAAGATCTTGATGTTTTACTAAAAGAATTAAGAGAATATGCTAATGAAGTAAAAGCATATTGCTGAACAAAAAGATAGCATTAGATTTAGATGATGGGGTCAATGTCAACTATGAAAGATTAGGGGCTATTCTTAAAAAGAGGTAGGGAGAGATTCTTATGTTTTATTCAGAGAAACCAATAATTTTAGGAAAAGAAGACTTATTAGGTAGAGCAAACGTTGCTAATGAGCTATCAAGAGAAATTAAATCTTATAAAAATGAAGATAGTTTAACAATAGGGATAGTTGGTAAATGGGGAGTGGAAAAACTTCATTTATAAATATGGTATTAGAAAATTTTAAAGGGAATGATAATTATATAGTAATAAAAATTTAATCCTTGGAATATTTCTTCAAGAAAACAACTTATAAGTGATTTTTCTTCAATTATCAAAATAATTTAAAAGAGAATGTAAGTGGCGAAATTATAAGCACTATTGGAAAATCTCTAGGGACACTATCAAAATTTTTAAACCATTAGGTTTTATTCCACCTCTTTCACTATTAGGTACTATTGGAGATATTACAGAAAAAAAGCAAGTGGGTTTTATCAATGAATATGTTGAGAGTGAAAAGGAAGATTTAGAAACAATAAAAAGAAAGATAGATATTGAATTAGAGGAACTTGGCAAAAACTTCTTATAGTAATTGATGATATTGATAGATTATGTGATGATGAGATAAGAGAAATATTTCAATTAGTAAAATCTATTGCTGATTTTTAAAAATACAATATATTTTTCTTTCTTATGATAGAGAAATTGTTACTAAAAGCATTAGATAAAAACTCAACAAGGAAAAAGGCGAAGAATACTTAGAAAAATAGTCCAAGTTCCTTTTAGTATTACCTTATATTTCAAAAAGAGATTTAGATACAATATTTATAAAACAGACTTAATATGTCAATTAACATTCCAAATGAAGAATATGATAATTCATATTTTTCTGAAATATATAATAATGGATTGGGTAAAAATTTCGAGAATCTAAGAGATATAGAAAGATATATGAATGTTTTTAATTTAGGAGTTCATCTTGCAATAGAAGAGCTAAATATAATTGATTATATTGCTATAACTTTAATAAAAGGTATTTGAACCTAATTTATACGAATATATAAAAATAATAAAGAATATTTTTTTCTGGTATAAAAATTTGATGAATTTCTTCCTAAAAATAAAAAGAAATTTTAACTGAGCTAGAAGAAATTTATGAAAAATTAAAAAAACTTGAAAAAAAGAAAAGTAAAAAAAGACTGATGGAGGCAATTTTTCCAAAAATTAGGAGAAATGAATTATGCTGAAGGTTTTATTAATGTTTGGGGTAAAGCAAGAAGAATAGCAACACCAGTATATTTTTGAAAGCTATTTTAAATTAGATTTTCCAGAAGATGAAATAAAAAAATCAGAGATAAAGAATTTTAAAAAATTTTCCACTGAGGAAGATTTAATCAATATTTTTTTAATATAAATAATAAGAAAAAATAAGATTTTTAGAAATAATATTAGAAGAAATTGAGGAGATAACAGATGAAAAAGCAATAATATTATTGAAATTCATTTTTAGTATAGCAGATGACCTAAAATATGAAGGTTCAAAGGGAGTTTTTCTTTATTGAGAATCCTCAATATAAAGTTACTAGAATATTTTTATAAAAATAATAAGTAATACGAACAGAAATAGATATAAAATAATGGAGGAACTTTTTAAATATGATAAAAGTTCACTTCAGTTTTTTTGTTTATTATCTTAGAAGCATTGGATAATAACTTTTTAAAAATAATTTAGAATCAGAGTATGGCATTGAAGAAAATCAGTTAATTACTCTTAGAGATATAGCAGTTGCAAAAATATTAAAAGAGAGTGAAAAATCAGGAAAAAAATACAATCTAGATTATTAAATATTTTTATACACAATGAAAAGATTGAAAAAGAAGAAGAAGCTAAAAAGTATTTAGAAACTATTTAAAAAATATAAAAAAATAAAGATTTACTAATAGACTTTATAAAAGAATTTATAAGTACAAGAACTACTGAAGTTAATTACTCTGTCATAGAAAGTACATATTTACTCAAAGATTCTATAGATGATTTTTATGATTATGAAGAATTTGTAAAATTAGTAGATGAAATTTTTACTAATCCTACTGAAGAAGAAAACTAAAGTAATAAATCAACTAAAAAATGCTATTACAAGAGAAGAGTTTCAAAAAAATATTAATAACTGAAGTAAAAATGATAAGAATAGATGTAAATAAAATAAAAATTGGGAACTAATAAAAGAGAAACATTCAGAATGGTATTATAAAGAAATATTTCCTCAGATTGATATTGCCATTAAAAAAATAGAAAAGAATATCAAGATAATGAATCTAATCAAAAAGTTGCATGTGAAAATCAGAATATAGTAAAAAGATATATAGACTTATTATAAAATCTGAAGAAAAATTTGTTATAAAAAGAAAATTTATTTTTGATTATAAAATTGATGAAATAAATTTCTTATCTAAAAATAATGAAAAAGAGAAAAGTATTTTTGAGGAAATGTTTTCGTTATTTAAAAATAAATGAAAAATACTTGCCTCATAAACTATTTTCTTATGATAAATTTCCAAATCACACAGGAGAATGGAATAGGCATAAATTATTATCTTTAATGGAAATAGAAGTATGTCCATATTGTCAAAAGAAATTATATAAGTAGTTTTGAAGAAAATGATGATAAAAGAACAACAGCAGATTTAGACCATTTTTATCCAAAAATCACTTTATCCTTTTTAGCTTTTATCTTTATATAATTTTTATACCTAGTTGTCAAATTTGTAATAGCAGGTTTAAAGGGACTAAAGATACATATAATTCTGTCTATCCCTATGAAGAAAGTTTTTGATGATTTAGGAGCAAAATTTAAAAACCTCAAAAAGAAATTATATATGAAATTTTAGGAGAAAAAGATTCTGAATTTTTGTAAATATTAATTATGGAAATCTTTAAAGATGAAGATAATAAAAAGTTCAAAATAGTGTTAGCAATTTAGGATTGGATAAAGTATATAAAAATCTCATAATCAATATATCAAAGATTTATTAGACAACATTGAAAAATATCCAGAAAAGTATTTAGAAGGTTGTGTAGAAATTTTTGATGAATATTATAAAGATGATATAAAAAGAAATAGTTATAAAGTATTTTATTGATATTATAAAAGAACCTTATAGATAGAAAATGGGGAACCTTTTAGCTAAGTTGACTAAAGATATTTTTGATGAATTTAAAATAAAAATTTAAGGAGAAAATAAAATGTTTCCAATATATATGTGGGTAAAAAGAATATAAAGGATTAAAAGATTTTGAAATTACTTTTGATAATGATTATTTAATATCATGTAAAAAGTTTTTAATATAGGGACTTTTAAATTTAAAAAGTTAAAGGGGAAAAATAAAAATTTTTATTCTACTAATATAGAAGATATCAATTTAATAATTGGAAAAAAATGGAAGTGGAAAGACAAATATTTTTAGAAATGTTATCTTTAAAGGATAAAAATTATAGTGTTTCTTATATGGGAACTATACCTTTAAAAAGAGCTTTTTACTAAAAGAATTAGAATATATAAAAATTTATAAAAACCATTGATAAAAATGGAAAAAGATATTTTTTTATTACAGAAAGAGGAAGCAAAAGATAATATAAGTTGTCAGCATCAAAAAGAATTTTTTTAGAAAAAAATAAAAAGAAAGTGGGATAGTAAAATTTAGTTTATCTATTATGGAGGAAGGAATTCATCAAAGAGAAAGAATAGTAAGTGATGATATACATAAAGATGATGAAAAAAATTTATTGTATGAATATTAGCCTTAAAACAAATTCTAAAAATATATTTATAATTATTTAATATCTCAAAAATAGAGAAAAATAATAATAAAAACTATAAAGATGCTTATTTATTATTAACTATTCCTAGATTATATGAAAATACTGATGAATATAAAAAGATAGATGAAATATTAAATAAATATTTTAATAATAACAAATTAAAGATTCAACCAAAACTAAAATTATATAAAAATATCTGAGAATGATAATTTAAAAAGAAGTTATTTTTAAAAATTTTTGTAATCATATATTTTTATATTTAATTTATGATTTGATAAGAGAGAAAAATTCAAAAATGAAATAGAAAAAATAGTAAATGAAGAATTAGAAAATATATGGACATTGATAAATTAGTAGAATATTTTTCTTAAAAGAATTTTTTTAAAAGAAAAATTGGAAAAAGCAGATGAACTATACAAAAATATATTAGAGTTTATAAAACTTTTTGAAAAAATTGAAGAACTTAAGAAAATAGAAAAATCAGAAGAAACAGAAGACAGCAAAAAGAAAATATCATAAATTATAGAATAAACTCTCAGGAATATTGCAAAATAGTAGAAGAGATTATGGAGAAATTTGATTTTATAACTACTCCTAGTGAAAAAACTAAAAGTATGAATTACTTGGAAATAGATGGTATTTTTTTAATTTTTAATATAAAAAGAAAGTGGAATGAGTGAAGGTGAAAAAGTAAAAATTAGAATATTTCTCAACTATTTATGGACTCTTAGAAGGAGAATTTAAAGATAAAAAATATGTTACTCTTTTTTATTTGATGAAGTGGAAGCCTTTTTGCATCCTGAATGGAGTAGAATATTTTTATATGAATTAATAAAAAGAATTAGAAGAAAAATATCCCCAAAAAGATTTAAATTAATTTTGCAACACACAGTCCATTCTTGATAGCAGATGTTTTAGCAAAAGATTGTATATATTTGGAAAAAGAAAAAATGGGAAAAATTGAAGCTAGAATAGATAATAATAAAAACTTTTGGTGCTAATATTATTGACCTATTTAAAAAAATACAATGTTTTTAAAATCAACTTTTGGAGAATTTGCTACTGAAAAATTAAATGGCTAGTTAATGAAATTGATAGTGCTAAAAACTACTCTGATATAAAAATAATCCTGAAATTAATTATATCATAGAAGAAATTGAGAAAAGTTAATTTCTAATAAATTAAAATCAATGATTGAATCAAAACTTGAAGATAATGATAAAAGAATATTATAAAAGTAAGATAGAAGAATATAAAGCTAAAATAAGAGAAATAGAAGAGAAAGAAAAGGGAAAAATAATGGAGTATATTTATCAAAAAAGTTTATATCAATTTTTTTAAAAAGAAGAAATTAATAAAAATTTTTATAAATAAAGACTCAAAAAGAAAATAAAAGAAGTAGAAATTGATGATGATACTTTAGATTTTCTTACAAAACTTATTATAAAAAGAAGCATTTGAAAAGTAGAAATGAAGCAGAAAAAGAAATTGGAAGATTTTTACTAGAAGAAAAGAAATTTAAAAATTTCTAAAGATAAACTAGAAAAATTTATTAAAAAGAAAACTATAGAGTAATTAGAGAAAAAGTAGCACCTTTTATCACTTCTGATAACCTTAATTTTTTTAATTAGTAATGGTTGTTCTATATATACTGGGTTCTAAAGGTATAAATGATACAGCAAAAAAATGATTTATTAGATATAATATACAAGTCTAAAAAGGTTTAAAATCTTTTATTGAAAACAATTGATTTTAGTAATTTATCTCCTGAGAAAGTATTAGATAAACTTTATCAGATAGATAATTTTTATACTAATATTTTTAAATAAGAAAAGAAATATCATAAAAAAACTTAATAGAAGAATACAAAGAAATATTTTTAAAAATTATGTTTTTAGGAGTAAATTATAAGAATCCATATTTACATGAAGAATTTCTATTAAAATTAGTCTCAATAAAAACAAAATCATATTAATATCTTTACTTTAAATTATGATATTTTAATAGAGGTATCTGCTGAAAATTTAAATATTCCTATAAATAATGGATTTCAAGGTTTTCAAATCAGAAAATTCAATCCAGCAAAATTTTTAATTATAAAAATTATGTAGAAACAAGTAATGGAGATAAAAATAGAAAAAAGCATAAATTTAATAAAATTACATGGTTCTCTTTCATGGGAAAAAGATGAATCTGTACTTCCATATAATATTATTGAAAAACAATTAGAATTAAATAAAACTGATAGTGAAAAATTGGAAACTAAATTATAATAATAAAGAGAAAAATAATAATTTATCCAGTTCAAACTAAAAATCATATACATTAGATTTACCTTATAGTGAAAATGTTTAGACAATTTAATGATGTTATAAATAAGACTAATTCAACACTTTTATTATGGGATATAGTTTTTCAGATGAACATATAAATGATATTATAGAAAAATTCTTTAAGTAATCCTTTCATAAATATTGTTTTTTATTTCTTTATTCTAATCAAGATGAATGCTTAAAAAAATGAATATTTGAAAAAAATTAATAACTAGGGCTTATATAGATAGTAGGTTAACAATATTTTTTTGGTGATACATTAAGCGATTTTGAAAAATATAGTATCTGATATATTACCAATTGAAGCTGAAAAAATCCTTATAGAGAGGTAATAAGACAATTAGAAGAACTTGTTAGAATAAAAATGGTGATGAAGAATAATGGAAAAATAAAAAAATTGGAAGAGTAGTTGAAATTGAAGGTCTAAATATTATTATTGAAATTAATGAAAAAGAAATTTCAGAAAAATAAACTTTAAAGTAGGGAAATCAAGTTACTCCTGTATTAATAAATAAACTTGTATCAATTATATTATTGAATGGTAAGGAATTAATTGGAAAAAAATTGAAAAAGATTGTTGAAAATAATAGATTTTATACAGAAGAAAAATTTTTAAAAAGCAAGATAATAAAATTTGTGTTTTTGCTAGTCTTATTGGAATATATGATTATTATACATTTGATGAAGGAATAAATAATTTTCCATTTATAAATTCTGAGGTTTATTCTATTTCCTCAGAAATAAAGAAAAAATATTATGAGTGTAAGTTCTGAATATAAATTAAAAATAGGAAAAATCTTTTAATGACAATGATGTTGAAATATTTGCTAATCCTGATATACTATTTGGAAAACATTTAGGAATTTTTGGAAATACAGGAACAGGGTAAAAAGTTGTACAGTTACTTCTATTATTCAAGGATTAAAGGATAGATTAACTGATGAAGAAGAAAAATTTAGTAGAAGCATCTCCTAAAATTATAATATTTGATTCTAATAATGAATATTCTAATGCATTTGAAAATACTGAGTTAAAAATTTTTAAAAAATAAAGAAGAAAGAGTTGAGATTACCACATAATAAATTAAGTTACATTGAATACTATAAATTATTTGGTGCAAGTCAAGGAGTTCAAGTTCCTGTACTGAAAGAATCTTTTACAAAAGAAATAAAGAAATTAAAAATGATAAATATAGTTTCAAAGATATAGAAATTGAAATAGATAAAAATTATTGAAGAAAAATTCTAAAGAATTAGATAGAAATAATAATAATGTAAGAGGTAATTTTAGTTATAATCAATGGAAAAACTGGCTTAATCCTCTTTTAAATAGAATAGAAATACTAGAACAAAATGAAGAACTAAAAATCAATAATAGACTATAATGAAGAAATTGATAATACAGTGGAAAAAAATTAAAAATGATAAAGAAAAATAACATATTTATAATTGAATTAGATTTTGATAAAGAAGAATTAGATATAATAATGTTTTATTTTTAGTAAACTTCTATATAATGAATGTAAAAATGAAAAATATTGTATTAGTCCTTGAAGAAGCTCATAGATATATTAATGAAGAAGATATCAGTGAATATAAATTAGGAAATTATTATATTCAAAAATTGCAAGAGAAGGAAGAAAATTTGGAATTAGCCTGATAGTGTCTAGTCAAAGACCTTCAGAATTATCGAAAAGTGTAGTTTCACAATGTAATTCTTTTTATAATACATAGATTAACAAATAAAAAGTGATAGTGAGTTTATTTATAGAATTTTAAGTAATCATAGTAAAGGTTATTTAATGTGCTTTTCAGGTTTGGAAAAACAACATGCTTTAGTTTGTGGAGAAGCTTTTGGGATTTACTGATATAGTTAAAATAGAAACTGCAACCAACTCCGAAAAAGTGAAGATCCCAAAAATGATTGAAAAATGGAGAAAATAATAAAAATTGAATAATCTAGTTGATAATAAATTTTAATTAACATATACTATGAAATATAATTCTCTGAAAGGAAGAATCTACATGAAGAAAATCCCAATAGGAATAAATGATTTC